>Ga0207986_1000334_pt1 | contig 22744 bp, 21 predicted proteins | sample ETNtaG_26_FD_185764 | JGI IMG/M metagenome (GOLD analysis project Ga0207986, IMG submission 185764) | Marine microbial and viral communities from oxygen minimum zone, Eastern Pacific Ocean - ETNP201302SV89 (SPAdes) (version 2) | ecosystem: Environmental > Aquatic > Marine > Oceanic ... | reverse complement strand
TATAATTTTTATTGAACCTTCAATTCCTATTTCATTACCTTTTTCATCTAAACTTTCTGACAATCCATCGGTAAAAGTATAAAATCTATATCCATTTAATATTGATTTATTTACTTTATAAGCTGATTTTTCTTTTTGATAAATAACACCCATGGGTGGTGAATTAGATTCAAATTGCTGGTAACTTCCTTTGTCATCTCTAATTATTGCAGGTTGATGACCCCCATTAACCCAACGTATTTCATCATTAATTAAATTATAATTCCCAAGAATTGAAGTAACAAACATGCCTCCAGTTTTTGTAGTAAACAGATCATTATTCATATGAAACATCATCTCATCTGGATCAACTTGATCTCTGGCCATTATTTCAAATAAAGTTGAAGCTTTTGCCATAACCATACCGGCATGTATTCCTTTGCCAGCGACATCTGCAATTATAAAATAAATACTTTCATTATGAGGATAGAAACTAAAGAAATCGCCCGATACTTCTCTTGCTGCAATATTTATTCCACTTACTGGATAATTATCTAAATTTCTTTTAGGTAAAAAATTCTCTTGCACTTTTACTGCAAGTTTAACTTCATTGGATATTCTTTTTCGCCATTTTTCTTTTTGAACTTCGCTACTTTCTAGTTTGCTCATTAATTTATTATAGTAAAGACCAATTACTCCACCGGTTGTGAAAGGATCTTGAGGTCCTCTAATTGTTAAATCTCCAGATTGAGATTGTTTGTCTAGGATTGAAATTAAATCATGTTCGACTGATGTTGCATTATGTTCGGCAATATTTAAACCAAGCTCTTCATGTAAAGGACTTACTCTCAAAGGATAAAAATAATTTAGTATTTTTAACAAAACATATGAGCCTAAAAACGCAAACAATCCAATAGATCCAACTCCTATAAATTGAATTTTAATTTGCTCCCATCTAGTTAATCCTGTACCAAGAATTTCTAAATCTGAAAAAAATCCAACAGCCAAAGTTCCCCATATGCCTGCTGCCAAATGAACTGGAATAGCTCCTACAACGTCGTCAATTTCAAATTTATTCAAAAGTTCATTAACACAAATTGCAATAAGCGCTCCAACAATTCCGACAAAAATAGCAGTAAGAGATGTCATTGAATTACATCCTGCCGTAATAGCAACCAATCCTGCTAGAGGTCCAAGAATTACATAAAAAGCATCTGGTTTTTTAAACATTATAAATGAAGTAGTTAATCCTGTTAACAAACCAAATGCTGCTGCAAGAAAAGTATTTATTAAAATTAAAGGTACAGCGTCATCCATTGCGCCATTACTGCCTCCATTAAAACCAAACCAACCAAACCAAAGTATCAATGTTCCTAGCACAGCAAGAGGAAAACTAGATCCAGTGAATTTACCTTTGTTCGCTTCTGAATATTTACCTATTCTCGGTCCTAAAATTAAAACTGCTGATAATGCTATCCAGCCACCTACTGAATGAACAATGGTGCTTCCAGCAAAATCTATAAATCCTATATCAGATAACCAGCCAGTGTGTCTTTCAGCTCCCGATGCAATTAAAAGTTGAGATTCCTTTTCTTGCATATTGGCTAAATAGCTTGATGACCAAGCCCAATGACCTACCAAAGGATAAATAAATCCTGTGGCTAAAATTGTTATGAGTAAATATCCTACAAATTTCATTCTTTCAGCTACCGCACCTGAGATAATTGTGGCTGCTGTTGCAACAAACATGGCTTGGAAAACAAAGTAAGTCATCCATTCAGCTATGTCTGTTTTGAATAAAAACAAATCTGTTCCAAACAATCCCTTGTAGCTAGTGCCAAACATTATTCCAAAACCGAAAAGCCAAAAAATCACTACTGATACGCCAAAATCAGAAGCATTTTTTAAAGCAACATTTATGCTGTTTTTATATCTTGAAAGACCAGATTCCATGCACATGAAACCTGCTTGCATAATGAAAACAAGAATTGCACAGTCAATTACCCAAAGAGTATCTACAAACGATTTTACAGAATCCAAATCGACACTGTTCATGTATTATTGATCTTTTTTTTTCCAGATAAAATAAAAAATGTATGGAACGATAGCGGGAATTATTCCAAACCAAAACCATTCGTCCCATCTAAAGCCTTTATCTATACCTGGATCTTTTAAACCATTCCACCAAGTTAGATAGCCAATTAATATTATCCATCCTAGACTTACAGTTGTGTAAATTTTAGCTTTACCTGAAAGATTGCCTTGAAATATTTTACACAATTTTTCCTTTAAGCTTTCAAAATTCATAAAATAAATTAACAGTTCGTTCTTGTGATAACGTTAAGAGCTGTCATTGAAATTTCACAAGTACCGCCTGTTTCTTGTGCGGTAATTTTATAATTTGATGCATCGTTTGAAATGCACAGTTCATAACCCATTTCAGTATTAATATTGTCTGATCCACCTAATACATTTGTTTCTATTGCACTTGAAGTTGCTGAACTTGGAGTACATGATGTTCCTGTACTGTTACGATAATACATTCCATTGTCTGAATAATACTCAGTTTGTCCTAAAGAAATTTGTTGCATTACATTTTCCGCTGATTTTCTTTTTGCTCCAGCAACATAACCATTATAACTCGTAATACCAACGGCAGCTATTATTCCTAATATTGCAACTACCACCAAAAGCTCGATGAGTGTAAACCCAGAGCTTTTAGTGGTCATAAAAGAGTTTTTCAAAATAAAAGTTTTACTCTACCACAACAGTATTTGTTGCAACATTTGTAGTCGTACTACAAGCAGTAGTATAACAAGTTGTAATTGTTATTGTATTACCTGAAGCATTCAATCTTACATAGCCAACATCTGTATCTGCAGTTGATGCACCACCACTTGTTACAGCAGCATTACTTGTACTATAAGGATTTTTAAAATCTGCTAATGCAGTTACCGAAGCAGTAACTGTTGTCGCTCCTGTTTTTCCTGAACATGTTAAACTTCCGCTCATTGCAGTTGTTTCTCCTAAATTACATTTTTGTAATTCTGCCGCAACATATTTCGTAACAGCTGCTTGGTTAGATTTTGCAGCTTGTTTTTTAGCTCCTGATGTGTAACCTGAGTAAGCAACTACACCAACAGCTGCAAGAATACCGATAATCGCTACAACAACAAGTAGTTCGATTAGAGTAAATCCTTTATTATTTTTTTTCTTCATTATTTTTTCCTCTTTTATGGTTATTTTTTTTAAAATTAATCTTATATCAATAAACAATTTTTACAGTATATTACATATCCTCAAATTGGGTCAATCATAGATTGAAAAAAGTTGATTTTATTGAAAAATTAATAAATATTGTTGTTTATGTCATATAAAGTAACCGAAGAAAGTAATATCGCAACAGTACATCTTGACGGAGAGATAGATATGGATGTGACTGAAAAAGCAAAAGAGATTATAATGCCTTTAATTGAGGCAAAAAAAGAAGTTCATATAAATCTAAAAGAAGTTCAATATATGGATTCATCAGGAATATCTGTTTTGATTGAAAGTCACCAAAAAGCAAGCGAACTTGGAACAAAAGTTATTCTAAAAGAAATTAGCAAGTCAGTTTTAAAAGTAATCATGATGGCAAAATTGGAACAGATATTAAATCTGGATTAAATGATAATTGATCAGCATAAAGATTTTGAGATTAATTCTGCAAACTTAAAACTTATTAGAGCTTTTGCAAGAGAAGCTATATCAGCAGCGCCAGAACTAGAGTCAACAAAAGATGATCTGGTTTTAGCTTTAGCTGAAGCTGCTCAAAATGTTGTTAAACATGCATACAATGGTAATGCATCAACTGATAAAATGCGTGTTCATATTAAATATGACAACAAAGTTTTTACAATGGAATTGTATGATAAAGGAACTCCAGTTGTACCAGCAAATATTAAGCCAAGAAAATTAGATGATATTAAAGCAGGTGGACTTGGAACTTTTTTTATTGGACAAATAATGGATGAGGTTATTTTTAAAACTAATAGAGAAGATTGGGTTAACCATTTAATTTTAATAAAAAAATATTAGCCTCCAATAATTGCACCAACGTTAAAGATTGGCGAATACATTGCTATCATTAAACCACCGATCATAGTTCCCATAAAAACAATCATAATCGGTTCAATTAAGCTTGACATATTATCAACCGCTGTATCAAATTCTTCTTCGTAATAACTTGATACTGAATTAAACATTTCATCCAGATTTCCTGTTTGTTCGCCTACTGAAATTAATTGACTAAAAGTTGGGGGAAAAACTGGTTCTTTTAAAAATAGTTTTGTTAAAGTATCTCCAGAGAAAACTCCTTTTTTCACATTTTCTAATGCTTGTGTTACAACATCGTTATTACTAACTGATTTTGCAATCTCTAAACTTTCAAGCAGGTTTACACCTGCTGAACTTAAATTTCCCATAATTAAAGATATTCTTGCAATCAAAGATTTTAAAATCATATCACCAAACACTGGCATTTTTAAAACTCTTTGATGCCATTTGTATCTTATGGCTGGAATTTTTGTTGTAGTGTATTTAAATATTGCAAATAAAATTGCACTAATCAAACCTGTCATCAATCCGCCGGTACCTCTCATAAAATCACTAGCAGTCATAATTACAGCAGTTGGCGTAGGTAACGCAACTCCCATTCCTTCATACATTTCAGCAAATACTGGAACAACTTTAACTAACATGAATACCATTACTGTAATTGCAACAGTAAACATCACGACTGGATAAGTTAGTGCGCCTTTAATTTTCTTTTTAACTTTTTCTCTTTTTTCTAACGACTCTACTAATTTCATTAAAAAAACATCCAATTTACCACTTGCTTCCCCAGCTTTAATCAAGTTGATGTAAATATTGTCAAAAATTTTTGGATATTTTTCAAAGCATTTTGAAAGGGTTATACCTCCTTCTAAGCTTCTTCTAACATCTTCAATAATTTCTTTCATGGTTGGGTGTTCTATTTGATCCCTCAACATCGAAAGTACATTAAGTATAGGTAGACCAGCTTTTACCATTGTTGCAAACTGTTTTGAGAAAATCATAACATCTTGTGGTTTTACTTTTTTCTTACCAAATGAAAAACCGCCTCCTTTCTTTTTTATTTTAGTGGCAGCTTTCTTTTTTGTACGAATTAAATTAGTAATTATGACTTTTTGTTCTTTTAATTTAAAAGATGCTTCTTCTTGATTTATAGCTTCTATTTCGCCTTCAATATATTTTCCAGCTGAAATACCTTTGTATGTATAAGTTTCAGATGACATTTCGTATTATTCCATGGACAGTACGCGGTCAAACTCTCTAAAATTTAAATCTCCAGTTAAAATCATTTCTCGACCCATGTCTGACATCGTTCTAAATCCTTCTTTAATAGCTATCTCTCTAAGTTCTGGTGTTGTAGCTTTTCTTAAAATCGCTTCTTTAACAGTTTTAGTAATATTAAGTACTTCATAAATTCCCATACGTCCTTTGTATCCAGAATCTTTACATATTGGACATCCTTTACCTCTAAATACTTTTGCTCTTGAGGCTTGTTCAACTGTAAAACCAAAATCAGCTAAAACTTTAGGTGTTACATCTGGATCTGGCTCTCTACATTCTGTGCACGTTTTTCTTGCTAGTCTTTGCGCTAACACCAATGTACAAGCTGCTGAAATTAAATAGTCTGGCGTTCCCATGTTTTGTAATCTAGTAATTGAGCTTGGCGCATCATTCGTGTGCAGAGTACTAAATACTAAGTGACCTGTAAGAGCTGCTTTTAATCCTATATCTACTGTTTCTTTATCCCTCATCTCTCCAACCAAAATTATTTCTGGGTCTTGTCTTAAAAAAGATCTAAGCGCTCTACTAAAATCATAACCAATATCGTCTCTAATTTGAACTTGTGCTACTCCATCTAATTCATACTCAACTGGATCTTCTGCAGTTAAAATATTTAAATGAGGCTGGGAAACTTCTTTTAAAATACTATACAATGTTGTTGTTTTACCAGAACCGGTTGGGCCCGTTACTAATACCAATCCTTGTGTTCCGTGAATTGCTTTTCTTAAAATTTTAAGATCATTTTCTTCAAAGTGCAATTGTTCTAAACTAATATCTCCAGCATCTTTATTTAGAACCCTCATTACGATTCTTTCGTTTGTTGCTGTTGGTAATATTGAAAGACGAAGATCTACTACCTTGCCGTCAATTTTAAAAGGAATAGCTCCATCCTGCGGAAGTCTTCTTTCAGCTATATCTAACTTACCCATGATTTTAAATCTTGTTACAACCGCTCCATAGTTTGAGTGTAAAAATTTAGAAAAATGCTCTTGCTCAGCTAGCATTCCATCTAATCGATATCTTACTCTTGAGTTAAATCTATAAGGTTCAATGTGAATATCAGATACCCCAGATTTGATAGCTTCTGCCACAACTGCGGTAGAAAATTTAATAACTTCAGACTCATTTTCTAATGCTTCTATATCCTCTTCTGGTTTTTCTTCTAAAACTTCAGTATTTTCATCTACATTATAATCAAACGTTTTAACTTTTTCTTTATTTCTTTTTTGAATAGCTTCTAGTGTTGTTTCGCCCTCTTTTAGTATTTTATCAATAAAATCTGAAATATGTGTAATTTTTGCAGCATGTAACTCAATATCTTTTTTGGTAATTGTTTTTAAGTTTCTCATTAAGCTTAGTTTCGAGCTGTCTGAAATTGCTATATGAAGTGTATTGCCTTCTACTTTAAATGGAGCAATAAAGTTCATGTTAACATAATTTGAAGGAAGAACTGATTTTATCTCATCTGTAACTGGCATGCTCGATAAATCAACTGTAGCTAAAGATTGTTCTTTAACTAATAAATCTAAAATTTTCTCTTCGTCAGTTAACTTTAATTCAAATACAGCATCCAATTGTGTTTTTTTAGTTTCACTCGAAACTTTTTTGATACTAACAAGATCTTTTCCTGAAATAATATCTTGATCGATTAAGATATTGATTAAATTAATTTCTGACTCTCTACTTATATTAATCATTATAAAATTCTTGGTGCAATAAATACCAACAATTCATCAAGGTTATCAGATTTTGATTTTCCTTTAAAGAGATTGCCAATTACTGGTACATTCCCTAAACCTGGAGTTTGGCTTTTACTGTTGGCTACAATATTTTTCTTTATTCCACCAATTACAACTATATCACCATCCGCTACCAATAATTTGGTTATAATTTCCATTTTATTAATTGGCGGTTCATCAGAGTCAGTTGTTCTGTTTGGTGTATCGTTATTTACTTGAATTGTTAATAATACATTTCCATCACCAATAATACTTGGTGTTACTTCTAATTTTAATGCTGCTTCTTTAAATGAGGTTGAAGTTGTTCCTTCAGATGTGGTTTGATATGGAATTTCTTCACCTTGAGTGACAGTTGCCGTCTGATTATCTAAAGTAAATACCTTTGGATTTGAAATAGTTTTTCCCATTCCGATAGACTCAAGTGCGGTAATTTCTGCTTTTAATGCCATTGTTCCAGTTGATCTTAAAATACCTATACCACTCGTAGCACCGGTTGTTGCAAAATTAGTAATTGCATCGGTTGTTGATCCTAAAGCAGCTGAATCTGTAGCGCTAAAAGTTCCAGCAGAACTTGTTCCTGCAACACCTCCTATTTGTTTGCCTTGTCTTTTATAATAACCACCAAGTCTTGTACCCAATGCTCTTTCAAAATCTGAGTTTGCTTCAACAATAAATGCCTCGATTAAAACTTGCTTTGTTCTAATATCTATTTCTTTAATTACTTTATCTACAACATCTAAATCTTTTTCTTTTCCTCTAACAATAATTGATCTTGTAGTAATTTCTTCAGTAATTTGAATAGGAGTATAAGAACTATCTCCCTGTTTTTGAGTAAATAATTCTTCTATTGTTGTTTTCGCTTGTGTTGGAGAAATATAATATAATCTAAAAATCTCTGAATAAATTGGCTCCACACTATCTTCTAGTTCAACTTTTTTCTTAACTGCTTGAGCTCTTTCTGATTTATAAGTTTCTTGTGAAGTTAACGTTTCTGGTGAATGAACTCTAATTAAGTTGCTGACAACATCCACATCAGATGCATAATTTTTCATATCTAATAAAGCTTGAAAAGCTTTGTCCCAAGGAACATCAATTAGTTCTGCAGAAATCGCGCCAGCGACCTCATCGCCAACTAATACATTTATTTCACCAATATTACCCATTAATTTCATCGTTTCTTTATAATCTAAATTTTTAAATTTTAGAGTGACTCTTTGTTTTAAAAGCGGGTAATCATCTGGAATGATCAAATAGTTTCTTTGTGTTTCAGAAGATATTTTTTTTCTTTTTCCAAGTTTTCTAGTATCTCCTTCAATGGGTTTTGGACCCATTTCAAGAGTTTTTGCTATTTCTGATTTTCCACTCTTTACAATATTTTTATCTTGAATTAGTGGAGTGTTATGTTTGAAAGGTTTGTTATATTTTTTATTAAATTTAGAATTGGCACAACCATTTAAAACTAAAGCAAATATTATAAGTCCAAAGATTAATGATAATTTTTTAATATTCATCTGCCTCTCTTATCTGATTATTAAAATCCAAAATCATATATGAGCTATCTTCTTTTTTGAAAATCGCTTCAGTTAATCTTAAATCAATCAATTGAATTTTTCCCAAGTATTGACCTAGAGTTAAAGTAATAACTTCGCCGCTAGCATTTACTAAAGAAATATAACTGTGATCTTTTCCTGAAATCAATCCTGCAAGTTTAAAATTATATAAACTCATTTCATTTTCTTGTTCTCCCTCGGGAATATTTCCTGATGAATTATTACCTTCATTACCTGCAAAAGGATCATTTAAAGGTACTTCTTCATCTTCTTGAAGATTTTTTGTAATTTCTTTTACCTGATCTACAACTTCTTGATTTTGGGTATTGTCATCAGCAAATGATGAATTTGCTAAAAGCATAACCAATAAAATAAAAACTATTCTAAAAAAAATCATTTGGTAAACCTACTATTGTCAATTCTCCCCTAGCAACTATCGCTCCAGTTGCATCGTTTTGTACTATACTTATTGTCTCCTTGTCAAAGTTTAACATTTTCTTTGATCTAGCGACAGCACGCTTAAATTTAATAAATCCAAGAAAATTGCCTTTTATCTCATAATCAACTGGGATTTTATAATATGAAACCATTTCTTTTTTTATTAGGTTTTCTGCTTGAGCAGCAATACCTGGTTTTAAAACTGGTTTCAGTTTTTTCTTCTCGATCTTAGAAATAACCAACCCATTTACAGACGCATATCTACTTAAGCTTTGATAAAGATCTTCAACCTCTGCTTTTGAATGAAATAAGGTAGAACTTTCTTCAAACTTTGGTTTTAGTTTTTTAATTTTAGCTTTAAAGACAATGATATCATTGTTGAACTGAGCTATTTCGCTTGTTTTTAACAATTTATCTTCATATTTTACTTTTTTTTCCTTAACCATTGGATTTAAAATTACGTAGTAGATAATTATAAATAAAATTACCGCACCAAAACCTATGAAGAACTTAATTAAAGTCTTTTTATCAATTCCTGATAACTTTCCTTTAAGATCGGACATGTTCATGTTTTTTAAGTCCATTATACCTGCTCCAGTATGCAGGCTATTTTAAAACCCTTCATTTGCTGAGAACCTTGCTGCCCTTGAGGCAAGGTCATAGTTGCTAATGATGCTTGTGAAATAAGTTTTTTGTTATTTAAATTGCTAATTAATTTAAGTATATCTTGATCGCTATAAGCAGAACCTTCAATCACTACTAAATCTGCACCATTGTACTCAATAGCTTTAAATTTAACTCTTTTTGGAACTGCAGATGCGATTTGTGCCAAAACTCTAAAGTTAATACTTTTATTTGAAGTTATAGACTTACTTAACTCTAAAGATTTTAACATAAATCCAATTTCTTTAGCATATTTATTTTTTTCTATAGTTTTTAATTCATGAGTCTGAACAATTTGTTCGTAACCTTCATTCTTTTTATTTAGTTCTGTAATTTGCCAGAATGATAAACCAAATAGAACAATGTATATTGCAGTAACAATTCCAATCACTCCTTTAAATGCAAAATTTGAAAATACTTTTGCTTTCTTCTGAGCTATCATGTTTTCTCTATTTGGTAAAAGGTTAATATTTTTAACTGCTGTTACAAATTTATAGTAACCAAATACATCAAGTTTTCTAAATGCTAATCCCATGACTGTTGAAAAATAAGATCGGTTATCTATTTTTACTTCATTTTCCAATTGAGCGGGAATTTTAATTCCATCTAATGGATCAAACAAATTGAAACCAGTATTGGCCAAATTCTTTCTGAAGTTTCCTAAATATTCGTCCACATTAGGTAAATTAGAGGTTACTTTTAAATTCCTAATTCTTTTTTCATATTTAGTTTCGAAATCTTGAACAGCTTGTTTAACCTGTGTAATGTATCTCCTGACAAGAGCATCCATTTCTTCTTGATTATTGCTTTCTCTTAAAGTTGTTCTATCTAGGCCTCTTATAAAAATATCTGTAATGATCGGATTATTTTCATATAAAATCATTACGTAGTTTTCATCTAAACCAAATTCTAATACCGCAGTTAAATTTGAATCCTCAATAGAACCTGAGATTTGATTTACTTGGTCAACGGCAGATTTTAATGCAAAACATTTAACATCAATGATAACTGCATTTAGCCCACCTTTCTTTATTATATTGGTGTAGTTATTAATGTCAGAAAGTTTTGAAGCAACAAACAATATATCCATCGTATTGCCCGTTTTGTCTCTATTAATTACTTGATGAAAAATTGAATAATCTGCTAGGTTATCAGTTAACTGAACTAAATTTTCCCACAAAGAATCCGTTTCAATTGCTTTTTTTAATTCTTCATCTTTCATTAAGGGAGCGGTTACAACTCTTATGATGGCGCTAGTTACCGGAATAGCGATTGCAGCATTTGTTGTGGAAATTTTAGATTTTTGTAAAGCTATTTTAAGTTCTTCAGCAATTTTATCCGGATTTTCTAAAACCGTACCCCCTTCTGAAATACTTTCAAATTTATGGACAGCAAATCTATCTAAAACCCATTGATTTGATTTGTTGCTTGATACTTGGGCTAAACGAATTTCATTAGGTGTTAATTCAACACCAACTATTTCTTCTCCTTTTACTGCCGACTTTCCTAATCTATTTTTTAATAATTTACTAAAAAACCCACCCTTTTTTTTTTGCTCACTTGCTCCAACTATTGGTGTAGTGGTGTCATCTTTTTTTTTAAAAAGGCTTGCAAAAGGATTTTTCATAATAATAATTTTTAAAATAACACTATATACTCAACTTTTACTAGAAATAAATTAACTACTGTCTAAAATGAGTTTATTTAAAATAATAAGTGGTCAATATCTACTTATTTATAGTATCAATACACTTTATGTTCGAAAAATTAGAAGAGCTAGCAAAAAATAACAAAAAAATTTCTGACTTTCATATCAGATCGGGTTCACCTTTGGCTTACAGACAAACAGGTGAGATAATGGTAGTTCAAGATGTAAAGGTTGCGCCTCAAGATCTTATGGATTTATTAACTATGAATTGTAATGAGGTTGAGCTTGAACGTTTTGAAAAAACACATGAACTAGATACAGCAATTACTTTGAGTGGTTTAAGGTTTAGAGCAAATTTCTATAAAACTATTAATGGATCTGCGTGCGTTTGCAGAAGGGTTGAAAGTAAAATTCCAGATATGGATCAATTTAATTTACCTCAGTCACTTTATGATATTGTTGATTTTCATAAAGGTTTAGTTTTAGTTACAGGTCCAACGGGTTCTGGTAAATCAACAACACTTGCAGCAATAGTAAACGAAATAAATAAAACAAAAAATTCAAATATAATTACTGTTGAAGATCCTGTTGAATTTATTCATCAGGATAATAAAAGCATTATCTCTCACAGAGAAGTTGGAAAACAAACAAAATCTTTTGCTGCAGCTTTAAAAGCTGCACTAAGAGAAGATCCGGATGTAATTCTAGTTGGAGAGATGAGAGATCTTGAAACAATTGGTTTAGCATTAACAGCTGCCGAAACAGGTCATTTAGTTTTCGGAACTTTGCACACCAGTGGTGCGCCAAGTACGATTAACAGAATTATTGATGTGTTTCCACCTGAACAACAAGAGCAAATTCGTGCGCAAATTTCTACATCATTAAAAATGGTAGTTACGCAAAGATTATTAAAAACAAAAGATGGCCAAGGTAGAGTCGGTGCGTTCGAAATAATGAAATGCACACCCGCAATACAAAACTTAATTCGAGAAGCAAAAATTCATCAAATTCCAAGTATTATGCAAACAGCGGTTAGAGATGGAATGGTTACTATGGACAAATCTTTAGAGGAATTGGTGAAACAAGGAAAAATAGATCCAGGTGCAGCACGAGCAGGACAATAAAGGATTTTCAATAATAGAGTTACTTGTTGTTATTACAATTGTAGCTATTATTTCTGCTGTTGGTTATCCAAATTTCATGGATTGGCGCGAAGATAGAGAATTAAGAGCTGCTACAGAAAAAGTAAGCGCAATGATTACAAACATCAACACACAATTACAAAGAGGAAATTTTCAATACGTTCAACTTCAAATTAGACCTATAGGAACAACTGAAACAAATTTTTATTCGAAAGGCATGTATCAAGATACATTTTCAGATATTATTAGTGACTCTAATAAAACACTTGATTGTAGACTGGTTAACAGTGGTTATTGGGATGAACACAAAGTTGAAGAAACTACCAAGGCTGTATCTGTACATATTAATGGCGATGGATCAGTTTGTTTTTCAAAAGATGGATCTAAATTCAAAACTTCTGGAAAATTAGATAGCAATATAAATCTTAAAATTGCTGAACAAACTAAAGATGATTATGTTATTATCTGTACTACCAGTAATGCTAAAAATTCTGGTGGTAAATGCGGAGTTAATAAATCTTCTGGATTAGAAAAACCTGCTTACTTGGTGCTTTGGTCAAGATTTGGTACAGTAAAAAAATACAAATGGAGTGGAAATGATTGGACTACACAATAAAAGAAAGTCTGAAAAAGGAATGACTTTGTTAGAAGCGCTAGTTTCTACTGCAATTATCGGAATTGGCTTTGTTGCTATATTTCAAATGGTTAATTATTCAGTACAATCAATAGATGTCTCGGGTGAGAGAACTAAGTCTAATTACCTGGCTGGTATGGTTGCAGAAGACTTAATTTCTGAAAAACACTCAAACTCTCCAACAAAAGACGTTGAGCTTATGGATTATTTGATATTAAATAAAGTATCAGGTACCTCTTCATGGAGAATGGGAAGTTGTTCTTCTGGAACTTCAAGCTCAGGGTCTTTTACTAATGCTGCGCAGAATAAATTCAAAAAATGGGACGATAGATTTTCTACAAGAAGAATTAAATGCAAAGGCAATCAAGATATTAAATTTTTAAAGGTATTTGATATTTGTAATAACTCTGCATCAGGCAATAACTGCAAATACAACAATGCTCAAGCTTATAATGGTACTGGTATTTATGACAAGTGGTACTTAGGAAAGATGGAAATAAATATGAATAACGGCAGTAAGAAAAAATATCTTTATTTCCAAATTCATTAAATGAAAAAAAAATTAAGATCTATTGCAGGTGTAACTCTAATTGAAATTTTAATTGGAATTTTAATTTCATTTGTAATGATGGCTGCAATGTTTACGTCTTACACTGTAGTTAATAATACATATTCACAAGTAACTGATCGAGCAAAAATTTCTACAGCTGGAAGAGATGTTATAGGAATGATATTAAGAGATATTCGACTGGCAGGATTTAAATATTTCAACGACAATGTTCAAACTTCAAATGAACATGCTCCTATCATAATTACTAAATCATCTAACTTCGCTCAAAATTGCGACAAGATTAAAATTGTTTATGGGAGTATTGCAGGAAAACCAACTGGAACCCCGCCTAGGTATACTTATGAGAGATATAAAATTACTTATCAATGTAAAAGGTCGAAAGTTCCAAATAAAAGTGCCCCGCCTTTGCCTGGAAATAAATTTCCACCTATTGATGCTTTTGCAATTTATAAATCAATAGAAAAATGGAACACTGTTTCTAAGGCATGGGATGATCCAAAAACGGATGGTAATGATAATACTTATGAACCTGAAATAATTGTCGACTACATAAGTGATTTAGTTTTTAATCCAATTGATGAAACAGGTCTTTTAATTAAACCGCCCCCTACTCCAACAAATGCAACTAAAGATAAATTATATAAAATAAGGACTGTTGATATTGCATTAACCGTTAGGTCCACAAAAGATTTCTTTAGAAATTCAAAACTAAGAAAAATACTTGCAATGACAGATTCTATGAGAAATATAAAAAAAACGGATAAATTTTTAAGAGACACAATAGTTGTTACAGCTCACGCAAGGAATATGGGACTATGATAAAGAAAAAGAATGAACAAGGTTTTGCTTTAGTACTTTCATTAGTCTTAATGTTAGCAATGTCATTGATGGGAGGTGCATTAATAGTTATTTCAGCGAGCGACCACCAAAGTAATAATAAGAGTGATGAATATCAGCAAACATTCTACGTTGCTGAAACAGCCCTTTTAGAGGGTGAAAAATATTTGCTTAATCAGTTTTTAGGACCTTGGAACATCTCATCACATAAAAGAGATGTAACAAAAAAAAATTTACCATCAAATCAAACTTCTAATTTTAATGGTCAAATGACAAAAAAAAACTATAAAACGTCTAATAAATTTTATTTTAATACATCAAATTATTGTTTTAAAAGTTTTCCTGAAATACCTAATGATTTTAAGGTTGTAGCTGCAGAAAGTTGGAATTTTGGGGATGTAATTAGAGATAGTTTTAATAATAACGCATCAAAAACAGAGAAAGATGAAGCTGAAAGATTAAAAGGTTACTATTATGAATATTTTGTCACAAGAATAGGTTCGGCACCTTTTAAAGGTTCGGGTCAAAGCATAAAAAAAAAATCTGGAGATACTGGAAATAATGGAATGGCCTATAGAATATTTGGTTGTGGAATAAAAGCTGAAAAACATCAATTTAGTGTTCAAAAACAAAAACACGAGGTAACAAATAAAACAAAAAGAATGATTGTAGCTTTAGAAAGCGTTATTGTTCTTCCTAAATAAACCAATATGAACGATATTAATAATAAATTAAATTTTGAAATAGTATAAATATAGAATTAGATGAGAATTTTTATTAAAGCAATTTTTCTTCTTTTAATTTTTAACACTTTCGCTTTTGCGGCTTGTGATGTGAAAGCAAAATTTGGAGAAAAGAAAGATGTTTTTGAAAAAAAAGAAATAGCAGGTAGAGCTTTCCCATCAGAATATCCAGGTCTTGAAATTTATCCTATTCTTGCAAATGATATTTGCCCAAATGAAAAACTTGATGACATTGCTATCGAGTATAGGTTTTTATATGATGAATTAATTGCAATTAATTTTATAGCATTAAACGATGATCGAAACATTCCATCTGAAAAATTAACTTTAATGAATTATGTGAAAAAAACTTACGGAGACTTTGATACGACCAATAATCCAAAAGCTTATAATGATTTTCATGTTTTTGAAAAATCTAATTGGTTTGTAGTTTATCAAAGGTTGCCAGGTGAAGGTGGAATTATGGATGAGCAAATGTATCTATCAACTCCTGCTTTTGATGAAAAGCTTGGAAGATTTTATGCGGATAAAGAAATGGAGATGTTAGAAAATTCACAATGAAAATTAAAAAGTTAATATTCAGTTTCTTAATTTTATTTCTTTCAACAGAAAATTTATTTGCAAAAGCTTTACCGCCTGGATCAGGTATAGGAGATGTTCCTGCAAATGTATTAATCATGCTTGATAAATCTGGAAGTATGGGATCGCGTATGGGTGGAGGAACCGCAGCTCTTAGATATCCTTACGATGCAGATGCGGACAGCAATGGTGATATTATTGTTTCACAGTATAGTAGAGATGGAGTTAAGAAATTTGTATATGCTTCAGCAACCGCAGACACGGGATTTGGATATAATGGTGTTTCAGGAAAAGGTAATTCAAGGTATGAAGGGAATTCAAATTGTAAAACATCATGGTCTTATAGTGGCGAAACCTATAATGGTGTTTATTATACCACTGCATATTACGAGAGATCAGTTGTAGCTATTAGAGCAAGTGACGGGATATGTCTTAGAAAATATTATCTTGGTTTTTATCCTTATAATATGACAATAGATAAAAGTACTGGTTATTTATATGTGGGAGGTAGTAACGGATATAAAACAATAAACCTTAGTACTAACTCTATTTATAATTGTGGTGGAAATAGTGTTCATAGGTACGCTTATGGTGCTACTATTACTGGTGGTTATATATACCATTCTTATTCTAACCGGATTTATAGATCCAGTTTAAATACGAACACAATGAAATGTCCTGGTTCGAGTTCTAATAGTTTTTATTATCCTGAAGGTAGCTATGTAGGTTTGCAAGCTGATCCAAACAATACAAATGTATTATACATTTTGTCATGGAGTAATAGTCGATTAAGAAAACTTACTGTAGCCTCAAGTGGTTCTTCATACACACTGAATTGGACTAAGGGTAGTAGAAGTATGTCTAATTCTTCTGCGTCTAACTTATATTGGTACTATCCTTGGGGTTTAGGTTGGGATGATAATAATAACAGATTGCTTGGTGCAAATTTAAATAATGGACAAGTTCACATAATGGATAGTAATGGCACCTGGATCAAAAGTATTGGAGGAAGACCTCAAACTAGAATGCAAGCCGCTCAGGATGCAATTAAAGCTCTTGTTACAGACTCCTCGCTGACTTCAGGAGTAGATTTTGGGTTTGCTTATTGGGCTTCTGGTTCATCGGGCTTTAATAGGTGGAGTGGTAACCATAAAACGGGATCTGGCCGCGCAATTCCATGTTCTAGTTATAACTGTCTAAAAGTACCTATCTATAAAGGAGGTGCAGCTCAAATAGCTAAAATGATTAATACAGTCAACCCTGGAGGTGGGACTGATGCAATGGCGTTTATGCGTATTGCTGATCAATATTATAGAAACACAACCTACTCACCCATAGATAAAAATTCTAAATGTCAAAAATCTTATATTTTAGTAATTGGTGATGGTGATTGGTATAGTCATAATAGTGCTGTGCGTACTGCAAGAATGCTTTACAACAACAATGAAATTTCAACTTTCACTGTAGCATTTGGAACTGGTATAAGTTCAAATGGATTAAGAAACTTTAATCAATTAGCTCTTGCCGGTGGAACTAAAAAAGCAATTGTTGCTACAACAGCGGCATCACTAACTACACAACTTAAACAACTAATTAACCAAATTATTGCATCTAAGCTTTCATTTACTGCTCCAGCAATTACTGCAACAATAGAAGAAGGTGGATCTTTATACCAAGCACAATTTGATTATCAGCAAAATAAAGAGTGGATTGGAACAATTTCAAGAACTAAAATAAATGGTGATGGAAGTATAGATACAACAGACAAAGGAAATTGGTCAGCAGCAGAAAAGATGCCTAGCCCATCCTCTAGAAAAATTTGGAGTGTAATACCTGGAACTGATTATAAAACTGATTACAATAACTTTAAAGACTCAAATGCTACAGAGATAGGAAACGTTTTCGCATTATTTGGAAATGATATATTGGATTATCATAGAGACACTAATAATTCTGCTGGCTCATCATTAAATAGAAGATGCGCAAGTTCTGCAGGTGTTATAGATGGGACATCTGATGATTTAAGTGGACTAGTAAATTTTATTAGAGGATCTGACTATTTTGATTATGATGGCGACTGTAATTTAACTGAAGATAGAAAAAGTGCTAATGGTAAAAAGATTTACCTAGGAGATATTTATCACTCTCAATTAATTGTTGTAGGCGCTCCATCTGCTGAAACTGGATTTTCAAGTACTAACCAAGAATCTTATTTTAGATCTGTAAACGGTTATGGTGCTTGGGCACAATCACTTTCAAATAGACAAGAAGTTATTTACGCAGGATCTAACAGTGGAATACTTCATGCAATAGATACTAAAACAGGAGTGGAAAAATGGGGATTTGTTCCTCCTCTTATTGCTCCAAGTTTACCATTGGTGATGAACACTAACTTGAACTTACCAGGAGGCGGAGGAACTAATGCTATTTTTGGTGTGGACGGATCTATTGTCGTGCATGATATATATTTCAAAAGTCCATTAGGCTCTCAAAAAAAATGGCACACAATTTTATTTGCTCCATATGGCAGAGGTGGTGGTGGTATGAGTGTTTTAGATATAACTAACCCTGATAAACCACTTCATTTATACTCTATATATAATGATAAAATTAATAACCGAGTTTATCGTGTAGATCATAATCAAGTAATATATAATTATGACTATATCTCTAATTCTTATTCATTAGCATCATTTGAAGAGTCAATTACAGTTACAGATAATTATGTTAACAATAATAGTGTTTCCAACACTTGTAATGCTTCAAAATCTACATCTTGTTATAAATCAAGAACTTTTACTCTCGGAGTTCAAGGTCTTAGCAAAAGTGATGTACGAGTAACTTATAATGGAAATAACTATACTAACTTCAATGTAACTACAAATTCTAGTGGAGATAGTGAATTTACATTTAGTCATCAAATGACTTATAGCGCTGATCCAGGTAGTACTAACACGAGCTCAGAACTTGGAGTATTTATCAAACCTGGTTCTAAACAAACAGGAGTTCAAACGCATCCTGAATATGATTACAGCCAACTGGGAGAAACATGGTCTGATCCTAGAATATTTAGAATACCTAATAATGGTACTGGTGATAATAATATTTTAGATGATGTTTATGTTGCTGCAATGGGTGGAGGATTTGGAACTCAATACGAGGGAGTTGGATCAAATTTAACAATAATTAATTTAGAAGATGATGCTAATCCAATGAGTATATATAAAAGAATAGAAATTGAAGATACGGCAACTAGTGATATCGTTAACTCTATTCCAAGCTCAATAGTTCTCGTTACACCTGATACTGCAAGAGGATTAACTTACTCTGGTGGTTTAGTTTATATAGGTGATCTTGAAGGAAAAATTACAAAAATAAATTTAACCAACATGCCAGATGATGGGACTGGTAATTCAATTAAATTATATGACAAAACAACCCTTTTCACAGCAGGTTCTAATAAAGCAAATGGTAGATATATGTATCATTCAATGGATGCAACAATTGGTGATACCACAAATATGTTGTGGCTGTTTGCAGGTACGGGTGATTACGAAAGAATTAATGATACGACCTCAGGTGTACAAAATTATATGTTAGGAATAAAAGATAGAGACTATCCTTTATATAAAGAAGTAGCTAAACCAGCATCGGCAGATGATATTACTAAATGTAAAAATACCACAAATGATACAACAGGTGCTAAATGTCCTAAGAGTGCAGATAAAGGTTGGTACGTTAGTTTAAGAAACTTTGCAAAAGTAACTGCAGAACCAACTGTATTTAAAGGACAAGCTTATTTCCCAGTTTATGAACCAACACGATCTTTAAATAAATGTAGTTTAGGAGATGCTTACATTTGTGGTGTAGATGATGAATGTGGAACAAACATTTCATCACAATTAGGTCAGACAATTGGTAAACATAATAAATGTGCTTGGGTTGGACAAGGTGTTTTATCTAAAATTGTAACCTTTGCAGGTAAACTATTTGCTAATATTGCGGGTCAAGTAGATTGTAGTAAAATTAAAGATGCTAAAAAAAGAAAAGAGTGCGAAGATTCTGGTAAAAAAGATTTAATATCTATCGATGCAGCTTCTGGACAAGTAAATACGTATAGAAGTTCTTGGCGACATAATTTCTAAAAAACTAAGTATTAACCTTAATAACCAAGTGGTTAAAATATTTCAAAATAAAAATAAATAATCCATGCAAACATAGTGGTCATCGTGAAAAAAATTAAAGCAAGTCCAACTAATGTGTCTTGATTAATTTTTTTTCTCCATTTTTTTGGAAAAAAAACTAAAGAATAAGCATAAACAATAATGAATATGTTTAATGCAGATATAACTATATTTACAAATAAAAATTTGTCCATTTTGATTAAAAAATTAAATTTGTTAAATCGTTTTTAAAAACTAAATACAATAAAGTTCCAAAAATTATATAGGGTCCAAAAGGTATTTGAGAAGTCATTTTTTTTGATTTTTTTAATAAATCTGGAATCACGCTTATAAGAGCTATTATTGAAGAAAGAAAAATTACAAAAGGAATTGCAATCCAACCAAACCAAAATCCAATTACCGCAAAAAGTTTTGCATCTCCTAAACCCATTCCTTCTTTTTTTCTAATTTGTTTATAAAAAAATATAATCGACCAAATTATTCCGTAACCCAATAGTCCACCAATTAAAGAATTAATATAATTTGGAAAAATTGAGTTTAAATTGGGATCAAAAGATTTAATAAAACCTAAAGCCATCATTGAAAATGTTAATACATTTGGAATGATAAAATGTTTTAAGTCAATAAAAAATATTATGATGAAAGACAAATTTAAAATCATTAGCAATACTGTTGTTAGAGTAATGCCATATAAATAATAAATACAAAGAAATGATAAAATGCTTATGAATTCAACAAGTGCATATTGAAAAGAAATTTTTTTTTTACATTTTCTACATTTTCCACCTAGCAAAAAATAAGAGATTAATGGAATATTATCATACCAAACAATTTTTTTCTTACATTTGGGACAATAAGATCTGCCAGAGGCAACTCCTTTATCTTGTGGAAGACGATAAATACACACATTGGCAAAACTACCCCAAAGAGCTCCCAAGATTATTACAAGAATAAAATCCACTAATGATATTTGATTATAATTTGAAGTTTGAAGTTACTTGGATAAATCCATCTATAAGAAATTGAACCATTAATAACGCATCTTGAAGATGTATGTACAAATTGGGACTATTAATTATAATCTCCATAGTTGTAAAATTTATCAAAATCAGCTTAAATTGCCAGAAAAATAAATGTTTTTATTTAAACCAAATAAGCCAGAAGTAGAAAAGAAGGAAGAAGATTCAAAAGTAAGCATTGATTTTGAAATTATTACCAAAATGAATCAAGAGTTTGCGCTCTCTCTTGATTTAAATGATACTTTAAAAACTGCTCTTCAAGTAATTATTACAAGAATTAATGCTCAAGCAGCAAATATATTTTTAATTAATGAAAAAAAGAAAAAATTTGAATGTATTGCATCGCTGCACCAAGATTATTTAGATGAATACGAGCTTGATTTAACCGATGGAGTGATGGGTAGAGCTGTTGAGCAAAAAAAATGCATCAGAGTTGGAAATGTCAAAAAAGATGTCAGGGAAATTGCAGAATTTTATTTTGATTTAGATAATAAAACTAATTTTACAACATATTCAGTTTTATGCTCACCGTTAATTGCGGCAAATGAATGTATTGGGGTCATTCATTGTTTAAATAAAAAAACAGATGATAAATTATTTATCGAAGATGATAGACAATTATTAGAAACTCTTTCAGCTCCTGCGGCTCTTGCCATTAGAAATGCTAAAATGGCAAAAGAGATGATTGAAAAAAATAAAATTCAAAAAGAAGTAGAAATTGTTGGTGAAATTCAAAAATCTCTATTATCGCAAAATAAAAAAGATCCCTTCCCTATTGCTGGAATTAACATTCCTGCAAAAGTAGTTTCGGGTGATTTTTATAATTTTTCTGATTTAGGTGATGGTAAATATGGTTTTGGTGTTGCAGATGTATCCGGAAAAGGAATTAAATCTTCGCTGTTAATGTCAAAAGCATCAAGTTTATATAGATGCTTAAGTAAAACAAATTTTTCTGCAGCTGAATTATTAGTACAATTAAATGATGAAATTTGTGAAACCACTTCAAGAGGAATGTTTGTAACAATGTTGATTGGAATTTATGATAGCAATAAAAAAGAAATGTTGCTTTCAAGTGCGGGTCATGAACCACCAATTATCTTTTCTAAAGACGGATCATTTTCAAATTATAATGAAGCAGGACCTCCTTTAGGAATTATGCCAAAAACAAAATATACCGAACACACTATTTCTTTTGTAGATAGCTCAATGTATATTTTTACAGATGGCATTACAGAAATAAAAAATCCAAGTGGAGAAATGTTAGGATCAGAAGGTTTTCAAAATTATATTAAAAAATATCAAGTCACTCCAAATAATGAGAGATTAAAAACAATAATTGATGATATTTTGAATACAGGACATATTCAAAAAGACGACTTAACAATCGTCGTTATTGATGGCAAATAGAATTATCTTAAATATTGCTTAGTAGTTAAATTGTCTCAAATTGAAATTGCTACCTATTTTAGGTAGAATTCCGCCCAAAATGAGTATACAAAATTATGTGAAAGAAAACTATGCCAAAAACAAATTTGATTAAAGAATTCATTAACAAAAAGGATGTCAATCAAAAAGAAACTCCTTTCTCTGAAAGTTATTATCATTGGTTAATGTTCATGATTAATCATGCAAGAAGAATTCCTAT
>Ga0207986_1000321_pt1 | contig 23248 bp, 18 predicted proteins | sample ETNtaG_26_FD_185764 | JGI IMG/M metagenome (GOLD analysis project Ga0207986, IMG submission 185764) | Marine microbial and viral communities from oxygen minimum zone, Eastern Pacific Ocean - ETNP201302SV89 (SPAdes) (version 2) | ecosystem: Environmental > Aquatic > Marine > Oceanic ... | reverse complement strand
CCCGTAATAATGGGCTCAAACACATTTGATTGTTTGCAAAAAGAATTGGTCGGACGGGAAATTATAGTTGTACACAGAAACGATAACCCTAAATCTATATTAGATGAAATAAAAGCAAAAAAATGTTTTATAGCTGGTGGAGGAAAAACAAATTTCTTTTTTGCATCATATCTGACACACCTATACTTAACGACCCATCCTTTAATTTTTGGAAAAGGAGTTCCGCTTTTTGACGGAAAAACAAAGGAACTAAAGTTAGAACTTGAAAAAGTAAACCCAATAGTTAAAGAAAAAGGCATTTATCAATTTCAATATAGAGCAGATTAGAGCTTAATGGCGGAACAGTCTGATTGTGACTGTCTACCTCAATTTACTTATAATATTTTCAACAATATTTTTTCCACCATATCTTATAAAATCATTTATCGGGAAATCAAATCTGTTTTGATATTCATCAATGGTTTTTCTAGCCAATTCCTCATTTTCATCGTGCGTAACAAGACCAGCCCCAACGCAACGACATGGTTTAAATATTTGCACAAGATTCAAATATAAATCTAACGTTTTTTGAATATCATACACAGGCTGTCCAAACGTATCCTCTGTGCGAAACGGATCGTGACACATAAGGAGAAAATCTGGCATTGATCCATGAAGGAGGCCAAGGGTTACGCCCGAATAGGCCATGTGTGTAATGCTTCCCTGACCCTCTACAATAATAATATCATAATCATCGTTAATCTTGTCAATTTCGTTTTCAATGGCTCCGGCAACAAAATCGCTGACAACAGCATCAACGGCAACCCCGCCACCACTGAGCAAAATACCTGTTTGGCCCGTACCGACAAATTTTGCTGACAAACCGTTCTTAACTAATGAATTGCTCGTTTCCCAGGCCATCGTCATTTTTCCCACGTCGCAATCAGTTCCCACGGTCAACAGTATGGGCGTTTTACGATTTTTCCACGATCCTTTTGTAAAAGGCAGCGGGTCTGGCGGTTTACGCAAATCTGTTATTGTAACATTATGTTTGTTTGCCAGTTTAGAAAATTCTGGATCGAAGCTCAAAAAAGAATGGAGGCCACTAATAATATTTAATCCGTTTTCAATAGCCGTTTTAACACCCCCGCGCATATTATTTGGCAAATAACCTCCTTCAGTAGCTATACCGATCAGCAGCGTATCTGGATTGAACCGTAGGGACTCTTCAACGTGAGCGACGACAGGTAAATCGCCACCAATCCCCACCACTTCATCTGCTGTTTTGCCAGCATTTTTTGAATCTATACAGCAAACAACACCTTCTGGGCGATAGCGAAGTAAGGCGTTTCCCGTTTTACCATAAAGATGATTAAAATTATCTTCAAATAAAATGGCAAAACGAGGCATTCGTTTTTTTAATAGGGTTATTTTACCGCACGCTTTGCGCGGACGATTGCTGCTTTGATTTTTCCTCTCAAGACCCTGTTTTCAAGTGCATTGATTTCATCCATGTTTCCTTTTATCCCGGCTTCAACAAGACGCGCCATTAAAGCTTCTTCGGGTTCTTCTCCCTCAGGGAGAGTTGAGGAAGCGGATGCTGATGGCGGTCCGTCCGGCACATCCGGCATGGGGGGCTTTTTTCCTGTACGCTTAGCCTTCACCATGGCAGCTTTTGCCTTTCCGCGAAGAGGTTTTTCCGGAATACTGTTTATGGGGTCCATGTCGCCATCAAGGGCCTTATTTACAACATAGGCGATCAAATCTTCGTTGTTATTAAACAGGGGTAACCCTCCAACGGGAACGCTGTCTGGGGTCGAAGCAATGGATCCGGCTTTTAGGGCTTCAATTAGATTGTCCGGCATTTTACCTACGCGTTTAGCTTTCATCAATGCTGCTTTGGCCATGCCACGAGTAGGTTTGTCTGGAATAGCGTTAATAAGATCCATATTGCCATCAATCCCGGCCTGAACACCCTGTGCGATGATGGTTTCTCGGCTCAATTGAGGGCCGGCATCTTTGGCTGCCTCATTGTCATCTTCTTTGACGGCGGATTTATCCTCGGGAATAAAATATCCAAGATTATGTAAAATTTTTGAACCCCGATCAGCAAAACCCCACGTTGTTAGAAAAGAGAAAATCCCGTGGCTGTTTCGTGTGCAAATAACTTCTGAAGATCCGGATGGAGTGAGGTTAATTTCAAAAGAAACAGTTTCCTTGTTAATAGGACTAAATCTCATTTCTAATTCCAGTTTTTTATTTGTTTCAACACCCACTATTCGACCATTAAACCAAGGTAAAAAAGATTTGGGACGAATTTTTATAAAAGCACCAGGTTCGAATGAAAAACGGTCAAAGGAAAAACGATGAACATAACGGGAAGAATCAACAATGGGTAAAATTCGATTAACTCCGGGAAACCATAAACAATAATCTTCTAATGCGGTTAATGTTTTCCAGACCATATCCGGTTTGGAAATATATTCATGCAGTACGACAGTTTCAGCCAGGAAGGGCCGGTAAAAAGAATTAAACTGACTACTAATTACTTGTTGATCACCCATATCTCGAACAAACAGACATACAGTTAATAATAAGACAATCATTGCCAGCGCTAAAATCATAAATATCCTTTAAAATTGTTTGAGATTTTACAGTTGTTTTCTGGTAGAAACCAACGGCGAGACTACTCTGCTATGAGCTTGTTTTTTATGGCAAAACGCGTTAACCCGGCTGCGTCAAACACACCTATTTTTTTCATTAGATTGCGCCGATGCTTATAGACTGTTGGCATGCTGATAAAAAGTTGGTCTCCAATTTTTCGCGTAGATGTTCCTTCCGAAATCATTTGAAGTATTTGTTTCTCACGTTTTGTTAGACTATCAAAACGTGAGAAATCTAACTGCTTATGAATGTTTTTTCGAGCTGTTTCTAAGACAGTTTTTGATATAGATGAACTGAAATATGCTTCCCCGTTCTTAACCGCTCTCACAGCTTTTAACAGCGACGTAGCGGCAGATTGTTTATGCAGGTAACCTGATACGCCTATTCGAATTGCCTGAACAACGTATTCTTCATCCGTATACATTGAAAGCAAAATGATTTTAGTGTCTACAAAGCGTAAAATCTGTTTTGCCGCTTCCAATCCATTTATGCTTGGCATGGAAATGTCCATTAACACAATATCCGGTTTTAGTTTACGGGCTATCTGAATAGCTTCATCGCCGTTTTTAGCTTCTCCAACGACATTTAAATCTTTTTCAGCAGACAGAAGCATTTTAATACCATCGCGTAAAATGGTGTGGTCATCTGCCAATAGAATATTAATTATTTCTCTACCCACTATTTTTCCACTCTGTTTTTTGGCAACTCAACACACAACCGGGTTCCCTTTCCGGAATTGCTTTGAATATCAAAACGTCCGCCGATAGACTTTATACGTTCGCTCATTCCAATTAATCCCAGACCAGCAGTATTTGCAAATATTCGATTAGAATCAAACCCATCCCCATCATCTTCAATATAGCAAAGAAAATTACCGTTTTGTTTATATATACTTACGTTAATTGAAGATGCATTCGCATGTTTAGCTATATTGTTGATTCCTTCTTGAAAAACTCTATAAAAAGCTGTTTTTATTTCAGACCCGACGATCTCCACTTCGTTATCGCTCTCAATATTAACCGCTAATCCTGTTCGCGCTGTAAATTTTCTTGAATGTGATTTTATAGCCGGAAGAAGGCCAAGATCATCAAGTTCGGGCGGTCGCAACTCTAGAGAGAATTGATGAATTTTTTTGGATGTTTCTTCAACAAGTTTTTGACAATCAGAAATACGCCTTTTTATTTTATTATCCTTTAACTCACCCGTGCGAATACTTTGCAACGTCATATTAATTGCTGTCATGGATTGGCCTATTTCATCGTGGAGTTCCATGCTGATATATTTTCGCTCGTTTTCCTGTATATTAAGCATTTCTTTTGAAAGCTTACGCAATTGATGCCGTTGTGTTTGCAGTTTTTCAACATGTTGTACTAACCCCTGTTCATATAAGATTTTTTCAGTTGTGTCACGACCAATACAAAGAATAGAATATAATGAATTTGATGAGTCAAACTGTGGAACAAATTCAAGTTCGAACCAACTGGAAAATGTAGAGAAACTTATTTCAACATCAATTTTTTCACCATAAAGAGACTTGATAATACGATCAACGGTCTCGGCAATGATGGGTGTGCCTTTTTCAGCCAAGACCGTTGAAATTGATTGACCTAAAACAGCAGATGTTTTTTTACTATTTAAAATAAGTAAGGACTGATTTACAAAAAGAATTTTTTGGGTTGGATCTATTACTAAAACAATATCTTCCATGTTTTCGACCAAAGAACGATACTGTTCATTGCTTTTTAGTAGACTGTCTTCTGCTGATCGGCGGTCTGTAATATCACGAACCCCAGCAATCACCTCATTATCGCGAAAAGGCAACATAGCTGATTCAAACACCCGATTGCCCTCTGGCGTTTCCAACACATATTCAACGGTAACACGCTTTTGTTGAGAAACGACGACATGAAGAGCGTCCATTATTGTTTTTGCGGGACCCTCGGGAAGTCTTTCAGCTATGGTTGAGCCAACAATATTGTCTTTAGGGTTATACAGTTGATCTTCAGATCCGTGGTGTTCTAAAAATTCACCTTTATGATTAAATCGAAAATATAAATCCGGCAAAGCTAAAAACACAGCTTCGAGATTTTCATTAGACGCTCGCAACTCATCTTCGGCATCAACTTCTTTTGTAATGTTTTTCATGTTTACAACCAGGGCAGAAGGTTTTCCATCTTCGTTTTTCATCAACGTTCCTGTTATTGTGAGATGGATATTATTGCCGTTTTTATGAATAGCCGTTGTTCTAAAAGAGGCTAATCCCGTATCGAGGGCTTTTTTTCTATTGAGCAATACAATTTCTAAATTTTCTTCGTTATAATAGGACTTAATATCTACTTTTTTGATTTCTTCTTCTGAATATCCAAAAATATCACAATATGCTTTATTGTATGTTTCTAATTCTAGGTTGAGTGAAAATTTAGCGATACCATTTCCAGAAGAAGAAAAAACAGCCTCAAGATCATCTTTTACTCTACGCAGATTTTGAGTTTTTTTCTGGACCTCTTTTTCTAGTTCTTCATTCCACTTTTCAACTTTCTCGCCGGCGAGTATGAACCGGTTAAATAAAAGTACGGCCAATCCGGACATGCATATTAAAAAACCATATTTATTGACAAATAAACCCTGTCTAAAGAAAACAGAATCCAATGCATCTATAATTACAGCGCCCACCAAAATCAAAACACAAAAACTAAAAAACATTATTTCTTTTACAGGCATTTGTATCCAAAAATTAGGTAAAGCAATTGATTGTCCGTTTGCCTTGTGATTTGCCAATAAACACCCTACAGACAAATACAGCAAATATCCAGACATTAAAGGAAGGGTAACTTGCCATAAACGCAAAAGGTCCAGTATAAAATTGGGTGGGGACCACAAACAGAAAAAAGCAAACAATCCGCAAAAGAAACAGTAAACCTTTGACATAAAAGTTATTTTGTGTTTCAAGAAAGCATTAACAACCAGTACAAACATAAAAGCAATTGAAAAAACAGCTAAATATTCAACCCTTAAAGAAAGAAAATTAAATGTGCCCGAGCTTATTTCCACAAATGCCCGCTCAGCAGTATAAACAGTGAAAGCCAAAGACAATAAAGAAAAATAAAGATAAATGAGGTGTTGTCGTTGACGAATAAAAAGGTATAACCACATAACTGCTATTACAAAGTATATGGCAAAAGATGAAATAGAGAAAAAATTGAAAGAAACGGGAAAGAACGCTTCCACCGGTTTAATTGTACAAGGTTTTCCATAGTAAAAACCGGTACCATAATATGTTGGATCGCCTATAATATGATACGTAAGGGTGTTTTTATCCGAACGAATCAAATGAGGCGGAAGAAGAACAAACAGCCTAAGCCCCCGCTTAGGAACAGTTTCTCCGTCTTTGTTTAAATGTATTTCTTTTTCTATAGAAACACCGTTTAGAAAAATCTCCCAATTATAACCAACTCCCTTTAAAAATAAAGCAAGAGGCGCAAGGTTTACAAAGGAAGAATCAGCAACGCTGAACGAAGTAACAAACGTAAATGATTCAGCTGGATAAGTTTTAAAAGATAAAAAAGAATGTTCTGGAAGATTCTTAAAACCTAACTCGCGAACAACAAGCGGCCTAGATCCTGTTTTGCCGGGGATATAAAACCAACCAGGGTCGTTTTTAGAAGGAAGATTGTTTATCCAGGCTTTGTCAAACCCCTTGCGGACAAAAATATCTTGTTGGTTTAAATTAATAGATGTGGCAAAGACCGCGGAAAAAAATGCGAGTACCAACATCAAAATGACAAGAGAGTTTTTCAATAGGGAGCACATCTAAAAGTGAAATTAGCTAAAACCGAAGAATAATACTACACAGTACTACTAAAACAACGACTATACCAAAAAAAGCATAGTGATTATACCATAAAAATACTCAATTGTGATAATTGACGAAACACAGGAAAACAAGTAATTTAGATGTGAAGATTATTGATTTCTTTGTTCTTTGCTACACTTTATGATATATATTTATTAATTACTTTATAAAAAAGCCCTGCTTACACTGGTGGGGCTTTTTGTTTTTCTCAAACGGTCAATCATATTTAAGTTTCTTATCGCCCAAGCAATATTATGCTGTACTTTATAATAATAATCATCCTTTTTGCAATTGCGCGTTGTTTTTTATGGCACCCAAAAGCACCCAAAAGTTTTTATAATAATAAAATACTTTGGTTTGCTCACAGAGGAGCGCTTTTAAGCGAGCCTGAAAACACACTTTTATCGTTTAATAAGGCAATACAAACAGGATTACCCGCCATAGAAGTAGATGTGATTTCTACTCATGATAACGTTGTGTGCTGTTCTCACAATTTTGATCTGGAAAGACAAACAGACGGTCAAGGCTATATTCACGAAAAACAATACACTGATTTGAAAAATTTAAAAGTTGTATGTTCATTAAACAACAAAACGGCGCCCCTTGCAACCCTGGATCAAGTTTTGGACGCAATTGCAGGATCAACAAAAATCAATATTGAAATTAAAACATCAAAATGGCTGGATTTTAAAACCGCTCGACTGGTAGCCAAAAACTTAAAAGAAAGAAAACTTGAATCCAGGGCTATGGTCTCCGCCTTCAACCCACTAACGCTGTGTTTTATCAAAATCTTTTTCAGCTCAATATTAACGGGCTATATAGTGAAAAAAAAGTTTATGATTCCATTTATATATATTGCAAAACCCGACTTTCTCCATCCAATCAGCAATTTAGTTACGGACAGATTATTAAGATTTGCAAAGAGAAAAGGATTACGAGTAAATGTTTGGACTGTAAACACCAAACCGGCTATAGATTGGTTAATACAAAAAGAGGTAGATGGAATTATAACCGATAGGCTGGAATTTTATGTAAAATGTTAACTATTAAGCGAGTTGTAATTAGTGCTTAAAACACCGCGTTCCAGTAAAAACCATAGCAATCTTATATTCATTACAGGCATCAATGACCTCTTGATCACGGATAGAGCCGCCAGGCTGGATCACCAATACAACGCCCGAATCCTTTATAGCGTCAATGCTGTCTCGAAAGGGGAAAAAGGCATCGGAAGCCAGAACCCCGTCTTTTACATTTTCTCCACCCTTACGCAACGCCATGTGAACGGCATCCACACGGCTCACTTGTCCTGCGCCGAGTCCAACCGTGGTGTTGTTTTTGGCGATCAGGATACCGTTGGATTTGGCGTGACGCAGCACCTTCCATGTAAATAATGCAGTTTCAATGTCTTGTTCAGAGGGCTGTGCCTTTGTCACAACGGTTAGGTCATTTTTAGAAAGAATTTTTGTATCTGTATTTTGAACAAGAAGACCCCCATCCACATTTCGGACTTCCGATTTTTTGGAACGTTTCCCGAATTCACCAATTTCCAATACGCGTAGATTTTTTTTCTTTTTAAAAACGTCTAATGCCTCTGGTTCAAAGCCCGGAGCCAGTACAATTTCTACAAAGACAGAGGTGATAGCATCAGCTACATTCTTGGTGCAGGTGCGGTTGAAAGCAATGATACCGCCAAACGCGGAAAGAGAATCGGCATTAAATGCGCGAGTGTACACATCCAAAAGATCATTCCCCACAGCCACACCGCAAGGATTGGCGTGCTTCACCACCACACAGGCGGGATCATCGAATTCCCGAACGCAAGATAGGGCACCGTCGGCATCCATAATATTATTGTAGGAAAGTTGTTTGCCCTGGTGAATAGTGGCGTTCAGAATATTAGACTCATTATTCCCAGGAATCTTATAAACAGCGGCAGATTGGTGCGGGTTTTCACCATAGCGCAATTCTGAACGCTTTTCAAAAGAGAGAGAAAAATCGTCGGACAAATCTTCATCCTTCAAATAATTATGAATAATGGTATCATTTTTGGCTGTGTGCCCGAATGCTTTAACGGAAAGTCTTTGGCGCGTTTCAAAAGAAATTTCACCAGACCTTAATTCATCAGTTATGATAGAATAATCAGAAGGATCCACCGCCACACAAACCCAGCCAACGTTTTTAGCCGCAGAACGGATCATGGTGGGGCCGCCAATGTCCACATTTTCTAATGCCATGGCCAGATCACAATCTTCTCGGGAAACAGCGTCAGAAAAAGGATAAAGATTGCACACCACCAGATCGATCCATTTAATGTTATTGGCTTTTGCATCATCAGTGTGCTTGTCTCTCAAACCCAAGATACCGCCCTCAACCAAAGGGTTGATGGTCTTTATCCGGCCATCCATAATCTCCGGGAACTGGGTATAGTCACTTACATCAGAGACAGGAACATTTGCATTTCTTAATGCTTTAGCCGTTCCGCCAGTGGACAGAATTTCTACGCCCAATTCATGTAAAGACTTGGCTAGTTCCGCCACGCCAGTTTTGTTAAAGACGGAAATAAGAGCTCGATTTACTTTAATTGAATTTTGATTTAATATGGGATTATCTAACATGAAAATTGTTTTGTATTAATTGTATCGCTTCTATGAAAGCTCTGCCTTCCAATTCTTGTACTTTTGTTTTCAGCGTTTCCACCGTGTCACCAGCTTCCACATTACATTTTTTCTGAATTAAGATAGGCCCACCATCCACTTCGTCAGTAACAAAATGAATCGTACACCCTGTTTCTGTGTCACCGTTTTTTAATATTTCTTCATGAACATTGGTATCCATCCCGCCTGCGTATTTTGGAAGCAAGGACGGATGAACGTTCAAAAGTCTATCCTGCCATTCTCCACAGAATTCGGCAGACAAAATTCGCATGAATCCAATAAGTAAAACCAGATCAACATTATGGTTTTTTAAAACAGCCGTCATTTCCAGATCAAATTCTTTTCGAGAATTTCCTTTATGAGAAACATAAAACGCCGGCACAATATGATTTTCTGCTCGCTCAAGGATATAAGCCTCTTTCTGATTGGACAACACCACGGACACTTCAGCGTTTAATTCACCGGATCCAATGGCATCAAAAATGGCCTGTAGATCCGTCCCATTTGTAGATCCTAAAACACCGAGCTTTATCATCGCAACGAATTCATATGGTCAACACGTTTCTGAACAATTTCATCCGTCCCAATATCTGTACGATGAAAGAGTGGTCCAGAAATTGATGACACTTCTTTTTCAGCAAGAGCTTCCGCATCAGAAAGAGTGTCTGCGATCCCAACTATAGCTATTGTCCGACTTCCTGCCTCTACGAGACCTGTGCTTTTAAAATCAACAGATGCATAAAATAATCCGTCTAGATTTTTAACTTTAGAAACATCAATGGGTTCACCTTTCACGGGATTGTCCGGGTAGCCTTCAGGTACAGCATATTTACACACAGTTGCTTTGTTTGCAAATTGGACATCAACTTGATTCAAAGTACCATCGGCAACGCCAACACAAATATCAATAAAATCGGATTTCAAAAGGGAGAGAACATTCATGGCTTCCGGATCTCCAAATCGGGCGTTGTATTCAATTAGCTTCACGCCCCTCGCCGTTGCCATAAACCCACCATAAAGAATTCCTTTATAACCGACCCCAAATTTGTCTTTTATGGCCATAGCTGTTTGTATATTTATTTCGAGAGCTTGAGAAATATCATTATCAGTTAAAAAAGGAAGCGAGTGGTTTGCATCAGAATATGTACCCATTCCACCAGTATTGGGGCCCGTGTCACCTTCGTAGGCCCGTTTGTGATCTTGAACAGCCGGCATATGTTTCAAATTGTCCCCATCACAAAAACTCATGAGCGAGAACTCTTCCCCGACGAATTTTTCTTCGATGACAAACTCGCCGTCACTGTCCACCAATTCTTGGCAATAGGCCAACGCTTCATCGTGGGAATGCAGATGATCCCCCGCCACTTTCACACCCTTACCCCCAGCCAGGCCGTCGTATTTAACCACGTAGTTTTCACCCAGCTCATTTAAGAAATCTGTAACACCATCCAAAGTATCAAAAGTCTGGTATTTCGGACCACCGGGAATGTCATATTCTTTTAATAAATTCCGAGTGAATGCTTTGGATGTCTCCAATTGAGCCAGGTCTTTTTTCGGACCAACAGTTTTCACCCCCGCCCCCCACAGGGCATCGGCTACACCCGCAGCTAATGGGTTTTCAGGTCCGACAATGGCCAGCGTGGTGTTTGTTTCGTTTGCATAACTCACCACAATCTCCGGATCGTTAATGTTGTCTACGGTGAAGTCAGTACACAGTTCGGCAATGCCGGGATTCATATTGGAAGCCAGGCAATAGATTGCTTTTTCTTGAGTTGATCGATCCAAGGCCCGTACGATGGCATGTTCCCGGGCACCTGAACCGATAACTAAAATATTATTTTTCATTAGATCCAGACATCATTGTCCACTGTGAGATTTCCGCCAGCATCACCGGTATTCACCACACCTTTTGGCTCAATGATCATGATTTTGCATTCATTTTGTGCCACAGGTTTATGTTCAACCCCCTTGGGGACAACAGTCATTTCTCCTTTTTCAAGGATTACTGTTTTATCGCGGAATTCAACAGTCAACTCGCCGTCGATAACTATGAATGTTTCATCCGTATCATTATGAGAATGCCAGACAAATTCTCCCACCACCTTTACTAGTTTGAATTGGTAATCGTTCATTTCAGCGATCACCCTCGGGGCCCAGTGATCGGAAAATTTGTCAAATTTTTCTTTTAAGTTTATTGAGTGACCACTCATTGACTATACATTTTTAAACGCAAAGCCATGGCGTTTTTGTGTTATCCATTCCCATTCCGATCATTCTCTCGCATTTTTTCCATTTCTGCAATTTTTGCATCATCGATGTCATTCCCAACATAATTCCCATCCAGGCAGGCCATGCACGGGGCATCAATATGGTGATCCCCTCTACGAGTCACCGCTTCAACAAGATCATCAACACTTTGATAGAGAAGAGCGTCCACTTCTAAATATTTTTCAATCTCATTTTCATCCATATTTCCGGCGATGAGTTCCCTCTTTGTGGGCATATCCACGCCATAAAAACAGGGCGACTGCACAGGTGGGCAGGCTACAGTAAAATAAACTTCTTTCGCACCAAAGTCTTTTAACATGCGGACGATCTCACGGCTCGTGTTGCCCCGGACGATGCTGTCGTCCAAGATCATAACCTTTTTATCGCGGATCTCCAATTCCTGGGGCACCAGTTTATATTTCACGGATTTTTTCCGCTCAGTTTGTTCCGGCATGATGAAGGTCCGGCCGATGAAGGTGTTTTTGTACAGTCCTTCAGAATAGCGCACGCTCAGCTCATAGGCAAAGGACAAAGCTGATGTGTTGGCGGTACTGGGGGCGGGGATGACAATGTCCGGTGTTTTGTCGGGATATTTATTTTTCCATGCTTCTGCAAGGTTTTGTCCCATCCGCAGGCGGGCTCGATAAACGCTTACATCATTCAGGGTAGCGTCCGGTCGGGCGAAATACACATATTCAAAAATACAGGGATTAAAGGTCTTTTTAATTAAGCGTTTACTGAAAACCTGTCCCGCTTCGTCCACATAAATGAGTTCACCGGGGAGCACGGTTCCTTTTGGCTCAAACTCCATGGCATAAAACATAGTGTTTTCCGATGCAAAAATGTAATCTTTACCACCATTACCGTTGGAACGCTCGCCTCTTACTAATGGGCGAATGCCTTGTGGATCTCGAAAAGCAACCAACCCCTTTCCTATAATGATAGAGGTAACCGAATACGCCCCTTTCACTTTTTGAAAAATATTGGTCACCGCCTCACAAAGCAGATCAAAAAACTCTTCGCTGGTTTGTGGCGGCGTATCCTTATGCAGTTCATCGGCAAATAAATGTAAAAGCACTTCTGAATCACTGGTCGTATTTAAATAACGCGTTTCTGTTTTGGTAACTTCTGCCGCCAATTCTTTGTAATTGGTGAGATTACCGTTGTGGGCCAAGGCAATGCCATAGGGGACGGACGTCCAGAATGGCTGCACTTCGCCATGACCGAATCCACCGTGGGTAGGGTATCGATTATGAGAAATACCGATGTTGCCCGTGAGCAGTTTCATATTATCATCGTTGAAAATTTCTTTAGCGAGCCCCACACCTTTTTCTTTATGCATGCGGTCGTCATAGGTCATAATGCCGGCGGCGTCTTGCCCGCGATGCTGTAGGTGAATGATACTGTCGTAGAGTTCGGCCGCGACAGGTTTATGAGAATAAATACCGGCTATACCGCACATTAGATTAGATCAACCAATTTAGATGATAGTCCTATATAATTTTCCGGCGTGAGTTCAAGCAGTGTTTTTTTATCATCATCAGATATTTTCAATCCTGATACAAATTCTGCCATGGATTCTGCATTAATGGATTGTCCGCGAGTAAGCGATTTCAATTTTTCGTAGGCATCCTGTTTTCCATTTTTTCGCAGGATGGTTTGGATTGCTTCCCCCAATACTTCCCAGTGATTGTTTAACTCATTCGTCATTTGAATTTTATTAACAGTGATTCTGCTCAAGCCTTTTAAAATATTTTGCAACGCCAAATAGGAATGTCCTAATGCAACACCTTGATTCCGCAATGTTGTTGAATCTGTTAGATCCCGCTGCATCCTTGATATGGGTAATTTGGTGGTGAGATGATTCAACAGCGCATTGGCGATTCCCATATTGCCTTCTGCATTTTCAAATTGGATGGGGTTGATTTTATGGGGCATGGTGGAAGAGCCCACTTCACCAGCCACTTTTTTTTGCCCCAGAATTCCTCGACTGATGTAAGCCCACATGTCACGGCAAAGGTCGGAGAGAATCGAATTCACACGAACCACCTGATGATAGCTTTCTGATACAGAATCGTGGGGCTCGATCTGTGTAGTGATCAAGTTGGGTTCCAGCCCAAGTGATTTAATGAATTTCGATGCGAAGCCAATCCAGTTCGTTTTTGGATATGCCGCTATGTGGGCGGACCACGTTCCTGTGGCCCCACCAAATTTCCCTAAAAGTTTATGAGATTTTATCTGGTCGATTTGGCGATCCAACCGAGCGCAGAAAACGGCCAATTCTTTTCCGAAGGTTGTTGGGGTGGCAGGTTGGCCATGAGTCAGGGCCAACATAGCTGCGTTTTTATATTTTCGGGCAAGTTTCTTTAATATTTTATTCATGGACTGAAGGGCAGATAGATATGCCTGGTTCAGTCCATCATGCCACATAAGCGAATAGGACAGATTGTTTACATCTTCGGATGTGAGGGCAAAATGGATCCACGGATGAAGCGCTTTTTTAACCTTACTTTGAATGTAATACTCAATAGCTTTTACATCGTGATTGGTGGAGGCCTCAATCTGTTTTACTTTTTCTGCGCCGGACGTATTAAAGTTTTGATAGATCTTCTGCAGGCGAGACTGTTCTTCTTTAGAAAACGCAGGCAGCTCTTTAATGGTTTTTTCATTGCCTAAGGCAATGAGATATTCAATCTCCACTTTCAGGCGGTAACTCATGAGTGCTGATTCGGAAAAATATGCGGATAGACCTTTTACGCTATTTGCGTAACGGCCATCCAACGGTGAAATGTTTTTCAGCTCAGACACCAAAAATCCGCTTAACGGCCAAAGCACAATTACCCGGATCAATCACGGTTAACACCGGTGTGTTGCTGGGCATTTGCAGTGTGGAATGAATATTCACGAGCATATCAGCTTTGTCTGCAAATGGAGGACATCCCAAAGTGGGGAATTCAGAATTTGCGGCTACAAATCCGGATAGTGCGTTAGAGCGCCCGGCGATGGTAATATACACAATATCCTTCCCGTCTTTATTGGTGTTCAAAATCTCCAATACTTTTAATGGTTCTTTATGGGCCGATGCCGCATGTTGCTCCCAGACAATACCGTATTCATCCAGCTTGTCGGTGATCTTTTTTGCATGGGGTTCGTCTGATGTTGAACCCATTATAATAACTGCTTTCATAACACATCCTTTAAATTTTCGTTAATTCTTTCAAGAACCGGTTTGCCCACACTAGGAAAAGGGAAGGCTGCGCCAGTGATGGTTTCATAGAGATAAATGTATCGGCAGGATAATTCAGTGACTAATTCTTCGGGTGCATCCGGCAATGTTTCATCATTATACGGATCGCAATTATCGACAAACCAGAGCCGCAGAAACTCCTTATCAATATTCTGGGGGTTCTCCCCAACAGCCATCCGTTCATCATAGGTTTCAGCAATCCAATATCGGCTGGAATCGGGAGTATGAATTTCATCAATAAGCCGGATTGTTCCATCTGCATCTCGACCCATTTCATATTTTGTGTCGACCAAGATCATACCATTTTCTGCTGCTTTTTTTTGTCCGAAGGAAAATAGCTCCTGCGCCTTATAGCTGCAATAATCCCAGTCTTTCTTTGTCATCCATCCTTCGCTTACAATTTCATCCGGAGCGATGGGGCGATCATGATGTTCTTCCTTGGTGGTAGGTGTGAGCATATTGGCCTCGAGCTTTTGATTCTTCACCAATCCTTCCGGCAGGGTGTTGCCGCAGTACTCTCGATCGCCATTATTATAAACGGTCCACAGGGCTGTACTGGTGCTCCCGGTGATATATCCCCGGACGACAAACTCGATGGGGAAAACTACGCATTTTTTTGCCAGAGTCACATTGGGATCGGGAATGTCGATCACGTGATTCGGAATAATATCTTTAGTCTGTTCAAACCACCATGCGCTGGTAAGGTTCAGCACTTGTCCTTTGAAGGGGACGGATGCCAGCACGCGATCAAAGGCACTTTGGCGATCCGTAGTGATTAAAGCAACCTTATTGCCCAAGTCATATTGATCTCGCACCTTCCCGGTTCGCTTGGATCCGCTGGGCAAAGATGTTTCGGTCAACGTATTGTTCAGATCTGCTTTTATACGTTCTTTATATTGTTCAGTTGATTTTATAGCATTCATGAGATAATGGGTTGAATAATATATGTGTGTTCAAAACGTCATTCAAAACACCTTCAAAATTACCGCTGTTTATGGATACATTCCATATGACACCTCGCTTTATATTGGTTATTCCATCAATTTCAAATCGATTTGTTAGAGTTTCATATTTCGCACGGCCAAGCATATCTTCTTTTTGTTGCACAATGAAGGATGCGGTGTTAACAGCGGTTTTTATTTTGCTGATGAATTCCTTGTTGGAATTATAGAGTTCCCCCGTAGCATCTATTTTTTGCAGGATGGTTTTCCTATCGCCATCCGTTGATATTTCCCAATGGGTCTGTCGAGAAAGGGTTATATCAAATCCAAGATGATCCAGAGCATTCTGGACGGACGCCGCTTCGTTGTCTGTAATAATCATGTCGACGACCCATTCTGTTGAATCACCGTTCGTTTCATAATTTGCCACCTCATAGTGAGGACGGTCAAAAGTTAATGTGTAGCTGGAAACAGGATTCTCGTTTTCGATAAAATCTTTCATGGATGAAAAAACAGCATCGCCTTTTTCTGTCCGTTCCGGGTGGGGCATTATTGCCATGACGTTTCCATGTACGTTGCATACCGCCGCTAAATTGTGCATGGATCCGTTGGGGTTCGTGGGAAATTCATCAAGAATGTTACCATTATCATCGCAATACCGAAAAACCGTTTGATTGTTAGAAATCATTTTTTCCAGCAACTCATCTGGTACAATAAATCGCCCTTCGCCATGAGCCAGGGGAACGTTAATCCAATCGCCCGTTATTAAATGTCGCGTAAAAGCACACCGGTCGGAAGGTGCAGTTAATTGCAGATTCGCCCATGTATTATAATATCCAACGCCAATGCAATGATTGTTTTTCACTCGTTTATTATCTGTAAGCGCAATACCTACACGGTGGTTTTCCAACCCAGGGACGAGGCCACTTTCCACAAGAATTTGTGCCCCGTTACAAATGCCCAAAACAGGTTTTCCTTTGTCTGCTTCAATTTTGATTTGTTTCATAATAGGATCCAAAGCCGCAATCACGCCGGCACGAGAACGGTCTTCGTAGGCAAATCCACCCACGATCACATAACCATCAAAAACAGACAATTTTTCCGCCGGCCCATTCCATAAAAATTCTACAGGGTTTAGACCAACACGGTTACAGGCCATAAGTGTTTCGCGCTCTGTATTGGAACCGGGAAATTGGATAATTGCTATTGAAGCGCTCATTTTAGAACCACTTTACTTTCTCCACTCACGACAGAACCAATCTCATAAACTTCGGTCAAATCTTTTAATACGTTTTTTGCAGAACCCACATTGTTCGGACTTACAATAAAAACCATCCCGATACCCATATTGAAAGCCCGATACATTTCATCTTCATCTACATTCCCCAAGGATTGCATTACATCAAAAACAGGCAATATAGGCCAGGATCCTTTTTTGATATCAACGCCACAATCACCCGGCAAAATCCGCGGAATATTTTCAACTAATCCACCGCCGGTAATATGGGCGATGCCCCTCACATTGATTCCAGCGTCTAATACAGCGAATACATGGTTTGTATAATTAATATGGGGTTCGAGCAAAGTGAGCCCAACCGACTTTTCCAATTCGGGAATTGTGTCGTTTACATCGTAACCGCCGATTTCAAAAAAGAGTTTTCTGGCGAACGAATAGCCGTTGGTATGCAGTCCGTTAGATGGCAGTCCCAGCACAACATCACCGGTCTGGATTGTTTCTCCGGTAATAATCATGTCTTTTTCTACTACACCCGTGATTACACCCACCAAATCATGTTCTCCCGGCAGATAGGTGTCGGGCATTTCTGCTGTTTCACCACCCACCAAAGACACGCCCGTTTCTCGGCAGGCTTTCACCATCCCAGATACAATTTCTTCAATAGTTTCGGGATTTAATTTGTCGTTAGCGATATAATCCAAAAAGGTGAGCGGTCGAGCGCCCATGACTAAAATATCGTTGGCGGCAGCGCTTAATAAATCAATACCAATCGTATCAAATTTTCCCATCTTTCGGGCTATGATTGTTTTCGTCCCAACACCATCAATACTCTGAACCATAACAGGATTCTCATAATTTTCTAAAATAGGTTTCAGATCGTATAACGAGCCAAAACTACCCAACCCCGTTAGCACATTGGATGTGAAGGTTGATTTCACTCCATCTTTAATGCGTTCAACCGCTTGGTTGCCCGCATCAATATCTACACCTGATGATTTATAATCAATCTTACCCATTATATTATAACAATTTTCTCAACCCGTTTGTCCATATGTCTTTTGCTTCACTCACAGAAATATTCGCAATGCCATTTATTTCAATTGATTTTCCGCCCGTTGAACCTATCTCAAAAACGTCCAAACCATAATTTGAAAATACGGACTTTAGTGCATTAATATTTTTCGGTAATATTTCCAAAATGAAGCCACCCGTTTCAGAAAACATAATTTTATCAGGTGACAGATCACTCTCGATTTTTACATTACATCCGATACTGTTCCCAAATGTCATTTCTGCCAATGCAGATGCAACACCGCCATCTGCAATATCATGACAGGATAAAACCAAGCCATCATCAATACAATCGGTTAGAGCAAATATCTGGTGTTTCACCTCTTCTAAATCGGGCTTTGGCAGATTAGATCCCAACTCATTAAAGAGAGAGTAGTAAACCGATCCGCCTAATTCATCTTTACGAACGCCAACCATTAAAATAACAGAGTTCGAATTTTGAAAGTGAGCCGGTACTGTTTTATTCACATCTTTGATCCGGCCCAAACAACTCACAATGGGGCTGGGTGGAATGGCACCATTTTTTGATTCATTATAAAAGCTTACATTTCCTGCAATAATGGGCGTGGCATGCTCGGGGTTGTCTTTCAAAGTAATAGCGTGACACGCATCAGCCACACCTCGAACGCCTTCCACGAATTCCCACATTTGATGGGGTTTTTCCGGATTCCCAAAACAGAGACAGTCCGACAACGCATGTGGTGTTGCACCGACAGCAGCCACGTTTCGCATGGCTTCCACCACGGCATTTATGCCGCCCCAGTATGGATCAACAAGTCCGTAGCGCGGATTGTGATCAGTGGATAAAGCAATACCTACATTGCGTATTTCTTCCGGGTAATTTTTAGAATTAAAAGGCGCCATAACACCGGAATCAGCCAATCCTGTTTCTGTATAAATCCGACCTTGAACCTGTTTATCATATTGTTCAAAAATCGGTTCGCGGCTGGCCATGTTTTCGTGGGATAAAATATCCAATAAAGTTTGATTATAATCTGGTGGTTCTGGCAGGTTCGGTTCGCTAAAATTATTTTTTCGCGCTTCATAGGAGCGGTCGTATATAAAACCTTCCGTTACTTCAGCTGCAGGGGCATTCACAATTTCTACATCACCATTATGAACAATATATTGACCGTTATTACGAATTTTCCCAACCACAGATGCTTGAGCACCATCACTCACGCCGGGCAGATCAAACACCTTATTATAATGCTCTAATATGAATGGTGTGAGTTCTGGCGAACAAACCCACATAAACCGTTCTTGTGTTTCGCTGCAGAGATAAATCGACGGATGAAGTCCATCCATCCCAATATGAATTTTGTCCATCCACACTTCCGATCCGTAACCGGATGTTTCTGCCAACTCTACACTGGCGCAGGCCACACCGCCGGCACCCAAATCTTTAAAGCCAATATCGTTGATTAAATCTTTTTCTTTCAGGATGTCGAAAAGTGCATAGGATGATTTCAACAAGTGTCGTTCCAAAAATGCATTTGGTTCCTGAACCGCCCCTTTGTTTTGCTCTTTCTTTTCTTCTTCCAGTTCTAAAGAAGCAAAACTGGCTCCACCAAATCCGCTATTGTCAGTGGGCTTACCGATTAAAATAAGATCATACCCATCTGCATTTTTCGGTGCATAGGAATGAATAATATGGTCTTCGCGGACAATGCCCAAGGTCACCAGCGTAACCAAGCAATTTTCGTTATAGCCTTCGTGATAATATAGATCGCCCCCAATATTTGGTATGCCCAACGGATTCCCGTAACCGGCAATTCCCGCTACGACACCGTCGTGAATCCATTTGGTTTTATTATTTTTGATATCTCCAAATCGGAACGAATCAGTGCAGGCAATCACTTCTGCCCCCATGCATAACACATCCCGGACGTTGCCACCTACGCCAGTTGCGGCACCTTCGTAAGGGACAATTTGGGACGGGTGATTGTGGGATTCATGACTCATGACAATGCACCAACGATGGCCGTTATTATCAGTAGCAACAGCCACAACGCCCGCATCTTCTTTGGCGCCAAGCACCACATCGGGACCTTCTGTGGTAAATTGCTTTAAATGGTTTCGGCTGCTTTTATAACTGCAGTGCTCCGACCCTTGGATTGAAAATAGAATGAGTTCTGCCAGAGACGGCGCCCGCCCCAACATATCATTTTGAATTTTGAGCGCTTCTTCTGTAGTAAGCGGAATATTGAACTCAATCAGTTTGGCTTTGATGTCAACATCAGAAAGCCCGGTGAAGTCGATAATTTCTTCTGTAAATGCCATGTTTAAAAGGTCACAAAGACTCGAAAACACAAGGAAGGCATAAAATAATTTAGAGCCTTTGTGTCTCGGCGCCGAAATATCATCTTATAATAGTTTCATGGCGCTGTGGTCCCACCGATACAATTTTCACAGGGCAATCCACTTCACGCTCAATAAATGCAATATAATCTTTTAGGGTCTCCGGCATTGCATCAAACCCCTTATCCCAAATATTTTCAGGAAGGTCACCCCAGCCGGGAAGCGATTCATAAATAGGCTTTGCATTGCGATATTCGGTTAAGCTCGCAGGCATTTCGTTGATACGTTTTCCTTTCACATCATAGGCCACACAGATAAGCAGATTTTCAAACCCGTTTAAGATATCCAATTTTGTCAAGGCAATTTCTGTCAATCCATTTACACGGACAGCTTGACGAACTTGAACCAAGTCTAACCAGCCAACTCGTCGCGGCCGTCCTGTTGTTGTACCATATTCACCACCTTTATCTCGAAGCATTTTTGCTTCTTCATCGTGAATTTCTGATGGCAGGGGACTTTCACCCACACGGCTCAAATATGCTTTTGTAACACCAATAATACGATCAATATCCCGGAAACTGACACCGGTACCCGTGGAAATATGTCCTGCGGCTGTATTAGAAGAAGTGGTATATGGATAAACACCGTGATCCACATCTAAACTAATTCCTTGTGCCCCTTCAAATAAAATGGATTTTCCTGATTTGTGTGCTCTGTATAAAACGACCGATGTGTCACTAATGAAAGACGCCAGTTGTTTTCCGTAATCCACATAAGTATCAAAAATTTCTTCTAATGAAATATCCAAAGATCGGCCAAGAGTTTTTTCTATAATCCCTTTAGCAAAGGCATAGCCTTTTTCAAGTTTTTCTCGAAAAACATCCGGCTCCAAAAGGTCTATCATGCGGATACCGTTTCGGAACATTTTATCTGCATAAACAGGGGCAATTCCCCGGCGTGTGCTTCCTGCGGCTAAATCGCCCTGATGACCGGAAAGGGCTCCGTCCATGGCAATATGATAGGGCATGATGGCATGAGCTCGATCGCTCACCATGAGTTTTGGATTGATCCCTTTATCTTTTACGTAGGCAATTTCATCCAGAAGCACTTTGGGGTCTACAACAACGCCATTTCCAATAATTGAAACAGGTTCTCCATAGACTATTCCGGAAGGAATTAGATGAAGCTTAAAAGTGTTGCCGTCGACAATTACCGTATGTCCGGCGTTGTTTCCCCCGTGAAAACGGACCACGTAGTCGGATTCGCCAGCAAAAAAATCGGTAATTTTTCCTTTGCCTTCGTCACCCCATTGAGCACCGACGATTGCCGTTATGTTAGACGGATTGGAAGACACCGGGTGCCGAGGGCTGGTTTGGTCGGGTGGCGAATAAAGTCACGAAAATATATCAAAATTGAAGGATAAGATTACAGATGAAAACAGATTAATTAAAAGTAGGAATATATACGATTTTTACTTTTTTTGTGTATGTAACTGAAATAAAGCTAATTTCTGAAATATTAAAAAATAACTCCCATATTCCAGCGCTAACAACCCAAGGTTTCGAAGGAAAAAAAGAGTTCTATTTCATTAACAACTCTGAATATCCGGTCAGGTTTTCCGGGATTTGATTTACGTTATTTTTTAAGTATTGATCAAAAAATGACAAGGCAACAGTATTTGTTAGTAAAACAGCTTTTTCAGCAGCTATGCTGCCCGTTTCTAATATTAAATCTGAAAAAGGTGAAAATAATGGTGAATCACTAAAATCCAAATGACGGGCTCCCTGCAAAATATAATGAAATTTTTCTCCGGCTGCATTTTCTAAAAATTGCTCTAGCCTGGCAGGGCTTGTGGGATAATCAGAATCCTCCCAATCGGGTCTGCCTAAATACAGAAACGGCTGATTTATCCCTTGTTGAATAATATGTTCCGGAAGAGGATTCATCCAGCTGTCTAATGTTAATACAGCTTTAAAACGATCGTCTTCATAGGCAGTTTGAATAGCTGTAGCTCCGCCGTAAGAATGGCCCAGAACGCCTACTTTTTCAAAGTCGATTGTGTTATAGAGCTCGCCACCGGCCATTAATTGATCCAAAATAAATTTGATATCCGCCACGCGTGTATTTAACTGCTGTCGCCGAATATTTACACTATCAGGGTAACCGGTAATATCGGAGCGATAATCGGCCGTATGGCCGTCGGGAAAGATTGTAAAGTTGCAATCATAGGTATGATCAGGTGCCACCACAACATATCCGTTGGTCGTTAACTGTTCTATTAAAGAGGTGTGCATTTGCCGAAAACCGGTAATGCCATGGGACAGGATTAAAATGGGAAATCGCTTATTGGAAATTGTAGGCGCATTTAGAAAAGAATGTGTTTTTACCAAATCAATATGGCTAGCTAAAAATCCAGGGAAATCCCCGGCAACCCCAAGGGCGTCAATACGGAGATTTAGATTGTCCAGGTAGGGCAAAGGCTTATCTGTTTTTGTCTCCGCGGGATACCACACCTGTACCACTAATTCACGCACATCGTTAGGATCTTCTTCTGCCGGCGTAAACCATTCCATCCGTGAATTATCTGCCCATTGATAAATTTTAGTCCCAATTTTATAAGGCCCGGTTGGTTCAGGCAGATTCATAACCGGCACAGCGTAAGGGAGGCCAACAGCGATCACCGCACCCAGTCCCCACGTTATTTTATTAAATCGTTGGGAAAATTTCAGTTCACCTGTTTTTACACGGAGGTATACTATTCCAAAACTCAAATATGCAGGTACCATTTGCCAACGATAACCCTCGACCATAAAATGAGCCACAGCAAGGATAAAAGCAAACAAAAGCAAATGTATTGGACGCACAGTTTTTTGTTTTGAAAAAACAAGCTGATAGATCAACACAACCAGGGTTAAGAGTAATATGGATTCAAACAGGCGCATGAAAGTCAATTATATTAAATTTGCTCGTATAAAATTAACTCAGAAAGGGAAGCCATGTCATTCCAAAAATTAGAATTTAATGAAATACCTG
>Ga0207986_1000314_pt1 | contig 23464 bp, 34 predicted proteins | sample ETNtaG_26_FD_185764 | JGI IMG/M metagenome (GOLD analysis project Ga0207986, IMG submission 185764) | Marine microbial and viral communities from oxygen minimum zone, Eastern Pacific Ocean - ETNP201302SV89 (SPAdes) (version 2) | ecosystem: Environmental > Aquatic > Marine > Oceanic ... | reverse complement strand
CTCCGATTGCCATGGAAGAAGGTCTGCGCTTCGCTATCCGCGAAGGCGGCCGTACCGTTGGCGCCGGGGTGGTGGCAAAGATTCTGGAATGAGGTAACGGCCCGTTTGATACTACCTGGACCAAGTAATGGCAGCTAACGTCAGCAATCAAAAAATACGAATTCGCCTAAAGGCCTTTGATCATAAAATGATCGATCGCTCGGCGGAAGAAATCGTTGACACCGCACGCCGCACGGGTGCGGTGGTGCGTGGCCCGATTCCGCTACCCACACGCAAGGAGCGGTTCAACCTGCTGCGGTCCCCGCACAAGTACAAGGATTCGCGTGACCAACTTGAGATCCGCATACACAAGCGGATTCTGGATATTATGGAGCCCACCGACAAGACCGTAGATGCACTGATGAAGCTCGATCTTGCGGCAGGTGTGGACGTCGAAATCAAACTGGGCTAAGGCTTCACGGCCGTAGAACGAGAAAAGACACGGAGCTAATCGAGATGTCGTTAGGACTGATCGGAAAAAAAGTTGGCATGACTCGGGTCTTCGATGAGGATGGCCGTTCTGCCCCAGTTACAGTGGTCGAGGTAGAGCCCAACCGGGTAACCCAGGTGAAAACCGATGAGCGCGATGGTTATGCTGCTTTGCAGGTGACCACCGGGTCGCGGCGCCCGGGTCGCGTGACCCGGGCCCAGCAGGGGCACTACGCCAGGGCCAGTACCGAGCCTGGCCGGGGCCTGTGGGAGTTCCGGGTCGATCCGGGCATCGCCACGCAATACGAGGCCGGCTCCAGCATCACGGTTGACCTTTTTGAAGTCGGCCAGGCAGTCGACGTGCGCGGTACCACCATTGGTCGGGGTTTCGCCGGCGTGATGCGCCGCCACGGGTTTAGCGGCGGGCGTGCAACCCATGGCAACTCCAAAGCCCACCGTAAGCCGGGTTCGATCGGGCAGAACCAGGATCCTGGCCGCGTTTTCAAGGGTAAGAAGATGGCTGGCCACATGGGCAACGTGACCCGGGTACAGCAAAACCTGAAAGTGGTCCGCGTCGACAGTGAACGCAACCTGGTTCTAATCCGTGGTTCGGTGCCTGGCCCTCGCGGGCTTGACGTGGTTATTCAGCCGTCGGTCAAGAGCCGGCCGACTGGCGACAACTGATCAGGGAAGAGAACAGTGGAACTTGCAGTAGTCAAACTGGACGGCTCGACAGACAGTCGGTTGAGCGTTGCCGACAATGTTTTCAGCGTCGATTTCAAGGAGCCACTAGTACACCAGGTGGTCACTGCCTACCTCTCCGGTGGCCGTGCCGGAACCAGTTCCCAGAAGAACCGATCCGATGTGCGTGGCGGCGGTAGCAAGCCCTGGCGCCAGAAGGGTACTGGTCGGGCCCGAGCCGGCACCATCCGCAGTCCGCTGTTTCGGGGCGGTGGCAGGACATTTCCGTCGTCCAATCGCAGTTACGCCCAGAAGGTCAACCGCAAGATGTACCGCAGTGCGGTTTGCTCGATTTTGTCGGAATTGGCCCGCCAGGACAGGCTGCGGGTGTGCGATGAAATCCAGATAGATGAGCCGAAAACTGCACGCATGGCCAACATCCTGGCACAACTTGGCCTGGCAGGGCGCACTCTGGTTGTGACCGGCGACTACCATCCGCACGTGACCCTGGCGTCCCGTAACTTGGTGAATGTCGCAGTGCTCGAGGCCGCCGAACTCGACCCGGTCAGCTTAGTAGGCAGCGAGACTGTACTTTTCACCACCGAGGCGCTGCGTAAGGTGGAAGAGTCGCTGCAATGAACGCAGAGCGTATGCATCAGATCATTCTCCGACCCATCATCTCGGAGAAGAGCACAATGACAGCAGAAAAACATCGCCAGGTTGTCTTCGAGGTGCTGGCCGATGCCACCAAGGCAGAGGTTCGGCAGGCCGTGGAGGCACTTTTCAGTGTCAGCGTGGAGGGCGTCCAGGTGATAAACGTGCGCGGCAAGGTCAAGCGATTCGGCCGCACCCCGGGCAAGCGGCGTAACTGGAAAAAAGCCTACGTTCGCTTGGCCAAAGGCCATGATCTCGATTTCCTGGGCGCTGGCGCTTGAGCCGCGCCGGTAGAAAGCGAAGAGGAAGCATCTGATGGCAGTCGTAAAGCAAAAGCCAACTTCTCCGGGACGCAGGGGCATGGTTCGCGTGGTGACCCCCGGCCTGCACAAGGGTAAGCCGCACGCCGCCTTGGTGGAGTCGAAAAACGCCATCAGCGGTCGCAATAACGCCGGCCGAATCACCGTTCGACATCGTGGTGGTGGACACAAGCGCCATTACCGGCTTATCGATTTTGTTCGCAACAAGGACGGCATCCCGGCGAAGGTCGAGCGTATCGAGTACGACCCCAACCGCAGCGCCCATATTGCGCTGGTATTGTACGCGGACGGCGAGCGGCGCTACATCATCGCACCCCGAGGTTTGGTAGTTGGTGCTGCGGTTCAATCGGGGGCCGACTCGCCCATTCGATCCGGCAACACACTACCACTTAAAAACATCCCGATTGGCACTGTAGTGCATTGCGTGGAACTCAAACCTGGCAAGGGCGCGCAATTGGCTCGTTCGGCCGGGGCCTCGGTGCAGTATCTGGGCCGGGAAGGCAGTTACGCCCTGATGCGGTTGCGCTCGGGTGAGACCCGCCGAGTGCGCGTCGACTGCCGTGCGACCATCGGCGAAGTTGGAAACACGGAGAATTCGCTGCGCAAGCTGGGCAAGGCCGGTGCAAAACGTTGGCGCGGTATTCGGCCTACGGTCCGGGGTGTGGCCATGAACCCCGTCGACCATCCGCATGGCGGCGGTGAAGGGCGTACCTCAGGTGGACGTGACCCGGTCACCCCGTGGGGGGTGCCCACCAAGGGTTACCGGACCCGGCGTAACAAACGTACTAACTCGATGATCATTCGCAGACGGAAGAAGTAGCCATGCCCCGTTCGGTCAAAAAAGGTCCCTTCGTGGATCACCATCTGTGGTCCAAAGTGACCAAGGCAAAGGAAGAAGGCTCGCGCAGGCCGATCAAGACCTGGTCGCGGCGGTCGATGATCATGCCGGAGTTCGTCGGTCTCACCATCGCGGTGCACAACGGGCGTCAGCACGTACCGTTGTTGATCACCGAAAATATGGTTGGCCACAAGCTCGGCGAGTTTGCCGTTACCCGTACCTTCCGCGGGCACGCGGCTGATCGCAAGGTCAGTTAGAACGGCAGGAGGCAGCGAAGATGGAAGCCAGAGCGGTAGCAAAGTACGTGCGTGTCTCACCGCAGAAATGCCGACTGATTGCAGACCAGGTCAGAAGGTTGCCGGTGGGTCAGGCGCTCGAATTGCTGCAGTTCAGTCCGCGTAAGGCAGCCGGCTTGATACGTAAAGTGCTCGAATCAGCCGTTGCCAATGCCGAGCATAACGAGGGGGCCGATATAGACGAGTTGCGAGTGAGCCGGGTGATGGTAGATGAGGGTCCGGTACTTAAGCGTTGGCGGCCGCGGGCCAAGGGCCGCGCAACTCCGATTATCAAGCGGACCAGTCATATCACTGTGAGCGTCAGCGACGCCGGATCAGGGGGCAACTAGCAGATGGGCCAGAAAATTCATCCGAACGGGTTTCGCCTGGGCGTTATTCGGGATTGGGACGCAAAATGGTTTGCGACAGGCAAGACCTACGCACGAAACCTGGTCGCCGACCAGCATATCCGAAACTTTTTGCGCAAACGGTTGGCTAATGCGGCGGTCAGTCGAATCGAGCTGGTTCGCGCCGGCGAGACGCTGAATGTCACTATCCACACAGCCCGGCCTGGCATAGTAATCGGCAAGAAAGGCGAGGACATCGAGAAGTTGCGCCACCAGGTTTTGGTTATGAACAACAACGTCCCAGTCCAAATTGCAGTAGAGGAAATTCGCAAACCAGAACTCGACGCATTGTTAGTTGCCGAAAACGTTTGCCAGCAACTCGAAAAACGGATCATGTTTCGCCGGGCTATGAAGCGGGCGGTGCAGAACACCATGCGCTTGGGCGCCAAAGGCGTCAAAGTTATGGTGGCAGGGCGTTTGAACGGCGCTGAAATTGCCCGCACCGAGTGGTACCGTGAAGGCCGGGTGCCCCTGCACACCTTGCGGGCAGATGTCGATTACGGGTTTGCTGAAGCCAAAACTACCTACGGTGTGATCGGCGTTAAGGTGTGGGTGTTCAAAGGTGAGGTAATGGCTACAAAAGACGAAACCAAGAAGATGGCGGGCCCCCGTGCCGAGGCCACCGTTTGAAGGTAGATCAGTATGCTGCAACCTAAAAGAACCAAATACCGGAAACAACAGAAAGGTCGCAACCGTGGCCTGGCCATTCGTGGCAGCCGGGTAAGTTTTGGCGATTTTGGGCTCAAGAGCACTGGCCGGGGCCGTTTAACATCTCGCCAGATAGAGGCCGCTCGACGCGCCATCAACCGCCACGTCAAACGCGGTGCGCGGGTATGGATCCGGGTGTTTCCGGACAAGCCGGTATCAAAAAAGCCGCTTGAAGTGCGCATGGGCAAAGGCAAGGGTAACCCGGAATACTGGGTTGCGCTGGTCCAGCCCGGAACGGTGCTGTACGAGATCCAGGGGGTGGAGGAGCCGCTTGCACGCGAGGCGTTTCGCCTCGCTAGTGCCAAGTTGCCCGTGGCGACCACCTTCGTCAGACGACAGGCAGCATGACATGGCAGAGAAGAAGGTAAATGAATTGGACGCCAAGGAGCTAGAGACCGAGTTGGTCGAGTTGCGCAAAGAACAGTTCAACCTGCGGATGCAACGTGGTACCGGGCAACTTGCCAACCCGGCTCGCTTTAAGATTGTGCGCCGACAGATTGCCAGGGTCAAAACACGTATCAACGAGATTGCAAGGGCTGCCTCATGAACGAAGACACGACGAAGCAGCCTGCCGCTAGCCGCAGGACGGTACAGGGCAGGATCGAAAAAACAAAGATGGATAAAACCATCACCGTGTTGGTGGAGCGCCAGTTGCCTCACCCGCTCTACAAGAAGTACATCCGCCGTTCGACCAGGTTGCACGCCCACGATGAGAAAAACGAATGTCGTGAAGGCGATACCGTGCTGATTGAGGAGTCTCGACCACTATCCAAGTTGAAGAGTTGGCGCCTGGTTCGTATTTTGGAACGGGCCGATGTAGGAAACTGAGGAACCAGGAACAAGAACGAAGATGATTCAGGTGCAGACCAATCTGGATGTTGCTGACAACAGCGGCGCCCGCCGGGTCCAGTGCATAAAGGTGCTGGGTGGATCCAGGCGGCGTTATGCAGGGATAGGCGACATCATCAAGATCAGCATCAAGGAAGCGATCCCGAACAGTCGTGTGAAAAAAGGCGACCTGTTCCACGCCGTGGTGGTGCGGACCCGGCAAGGTGTACGGCGGCCAGACGGCTCGCTGATCCGTTTTGACCGCAATGCCGCGGTGCTGCTGGACGCCCAGCACCAGCCTGTGGGGACGCGTATTTTCGGACCCGTGACGCGGGAGCTTCGTTCGGCGCGGTTTATGCGAATTATTTCGTTGGCGCCAGAAGTATTGTGAGATAGGCACGATGAAAAAGATCAAGAAAGGTGATGACGTCGTGGTGCTTGCGGGACGCGACAAAGGTAAGCGTGGCACCGTCCTCAGGGTGTTAGCGAAAGGTAAGGTACTGGTGGATGGCGTCAACGTGGTCAAAAAGCATGTCCGTCCCAATCCTAACAAGGGCGAGACAGGCGGCATCATCGAAAAGGAAGCGCCTGTAGATCTATCCAATATTGCGCTGTTCAACCCACATGCCAAGAAAGCAGACCGGGTCGGGCGCAAGCAGTTGGAGGACGGGCGTAGAGTGCGAATTTTCAGATCAGACGGCGAAGTCGTTGACGTCACTTGATTGAATGACAGATTAGTTATGGCCAGATTGCAAGAACACTACAGGAGTACGATCGTTCCAGCGTTGATGGAGCAGTTCCAGTACAGCAGCGTGATGCAGGTACCGAAAATCACCAAGATCACCATTAATATGGGTGTCGGTGAGGCGGTGGCCGATAAGAAGGTGCTAGAGTCAGCAGCAGCAGATCTGACTCGAATCTCGGGACAGAAGCCAGTTATCACCAAAGCACGAAAGTCGGTCGCAGCGTTCAAAATCCGCGAAGGCTGGCCGATCGGTTGCATGGTAACCCTGCGCAGTGAGCGGATGTACGAGTTTCTTGACCGGCTGATCTCGGTGGCTTTTCCGCGCGTGCGCGACTTTCGTGGGCTATCGGCCAAAGCTTTTGACGGGCGTGGCAATTACAGTGCCGGGTTCAAGGAGCAGATCATTTTTCCTGAGATCGATTTCGATAAGGTGGACGCGATGCGCGGGCTCAACGTCACCATAACGACGACTGCCCGCAGCGACAAGGAAGGTGAAGCGCTGCTTCGTGGCTTCAACTTTCCGCTTAGAAAGTAGAGGACAGAACCACATGGCAAAAAAATCGATAATTGCGCGCGAAGTTAAGCGCCGCAAGCTCGCCGCCCAGCACCAGACACAGCGCAGTGAACTAAAGAAACGTTTGGTGGACGAATCGCTGTCGTACGACGAGCGCTGGCAGGCGATGATCGACCTGCAGCGATTACCACGTGATTCATCACGTTTCCGACAGCGCAACCGCTGCGCCCTAACTGGTCGTCCGCGGGGTTTTTTCCGTCGCTTCGGATTATCGCGCAATGTCCTGCGCGAGGTTGTGATGCGCGGTGAAGCACCGGGTGTCGTCAAGGCCAGCTGGTAGGAGGGAGAGAGTAATCAATGAGTATGTCTGATCCGATCGCCGATCTGCTGACCCGGATTCGCAATGGCTTGGCAGTAAACAAGCACAGCGTGTCCATGCCGGCATCACGTGTCAAAGAAGCCATTGCCACGGTGCTTAAGAATGAGGGTTATATAGAAGACGTGACCGTCACCGAGGAGGGCAACAAAAAGCAGATGACCATTCAGTTGCGTTACCACGAAGGTCACAGCGCGATCGAGAAGATCGCCCGGGTCAGCCGGCCCGGATGCCGCGTGTACTGCAGCGCCAGTGATATGCCGCAGATCCATGGCGGTTTGGGTGTGGCCATGGTGTCGACTTCCAAGGGTATCCTGACTGATCGGCAGGCCCGTTCGGCGGGCGTTGGTGGTGAGGTGATTTGTACCGTCTGCTAAGCAGGCGAATACATACCGGAAAAAGAATCATGTCCCGCGTAGCAAACAGTCCGATCAACGTACCTGGCGGTGTCGAGGTAAAACTCGGCGATAGCGGGGTCAGCGTTAAAGGGCCCAAAGGGGAGTTAGCGCTGGAACTACACCCAGCGGTGGCTATCGAACAGCAGGGTAGCGTGTTGCAGATCAAAGCCAAAACTGATGACGATTGGGCTATGGCAGGGACCATGCGGGCGCTGCTCAATAACATGGTTACCGGCGTCAGCGAAGGTTTCGAAAAGAAACTCACCATCATTGGTGTGGGTTACCGGGCACAGGCCGATGGAACGAAACTGAACCTGAGTCTGGGATTTTCCCACCCCGTGGTCTACAGCTTGCCCGAAGGCGTATCGGTAGAAACCCCCAATCAGACAGAAATCGTGCTTAGCGGTGTCGACAAGCAGAAGGTGGGGCAAGCTGCTGCAGAGATTCGCAGTTTTCGCCCACCCGAGCCTTACAAGGGCAAAGGCATACGTTACCTAAACGAATATGTCAGGCGTAAGCAAGCCAAGAAGATATAGAACGTCAACCGCACAGGTTATTCAGATGAGCGACAAGAAGACAGCGCGCCTTAAGCGTGCAACCAAAACCCGCAGCCGCATACGTGGTGACCGCGCCCATCGATTGTGTGTTTATCGCACTCCTCGTCACATCTACGCTCAGGTCATCGACCCGTCCGGAGGTCAGGTGCTGGCGAGCGCCTCTACCCTGGAGCCTGAGTTTCGTAAAGAGGTCGTCAATGGTGGCAATGTGGTGGCAGCCGGGGAGGTTGGCAAGCGGATCGCCGACCGGGCAAAGGCAGCAGGTATCGTGCGGGTGGCTTTTGACCGCTCTGGCTACAAGTACCACGGCCGGATAAAAGCAATGGCGGAGGCGGCCCGTGAAGGCGGCCTCAATTTTTGAACATTCTGGAAGTGGAATAGGACATTATGGCCACAAGATCCGACCAGGCTGGCGTTGACGGCGAAGGCTTCATAGAGCAGTTGATCAACGTACGGCGTGTTGCAAAGGTCGTCAAGGGCGGCCGCATTTTTGGCTTCTCGGCCCTCACGGTGGTTGGTGACGGTAAGGGCCGGGTAGGTATCGGTCGCGGTAAGGCCCGCGAGGTTCCGGTTGCGGTCCAGAAAGCCATGGACGATGCACGTCGGAACATGAATAGGGTCAATCTGCGCAAAGGTACGCTGCATTACGCCACCGTTGGCCGACATGGCGCTGCTCGTGTGGTGATGCGGCCAGCCTCGGAGGGCACCGGCATCATTGCCGGGGGCACCATGCGCGCGATCTTTGAGGCAGCTGGCGTCAAGAATGTCCTGGCCAAGGTGATTGGAACTACCAACCCGGTCAATGTGGCACGAGCGACTATCGATGGGCTGAAGAAGATCCACAGCCCGAAGGAAGTGGCCGCAAGGCGCGGCAAGAAGGTCGAGGAGATCACTGGATAGGGAACGGACAGATGGCAGGGAAACGTATCAAAGTGACTCTGGTCGGCAGCAAGTATGGCCGTGGCAGAAAACAACTCGCCTGCGTGCACGGGCTGGGTCTTCGCCGCATGCACCAGACGGTGGAGTTGGAAGACACGCCGATGACGCGTGGCATGGTGAATAAGATAACTCATTTAGTTCGGGTCGAGGAGGCTTGACATGCGCTTGAACGAACTCAAACCAGCAGCAGGATCACGGACAGTGCCTAAGCGCGTCGGCCGTGGCCCGGGGTCGAACTTGGGCAAGACTGCCGGCCGTGGCATGAACGGTCAGAAGGCCCGTTCCGGCGGCTACCACAAAGTCGGCTTCGAAGGCGGCCAGATGCCGTTGCAGCGGCGCCTGCCGAAACGCGGATTCCGCTCGCTTACCAGGCGCCGGGTAGCCGAGGTGCGGCTGCATGAACTGAGCCTGATCGAAAGTGGCGACATCGACTTGACGGCGCTGAAGGTAGCCGGGGTTGTGAACCGCAACGCCATCCGGGCCAAGGTTATCGCCTCGGGTAAGATCGAGCGTGCTGTGGTCCTACGGGGCGTGGGAGTTACCCGCGGTGCTCGTGCTGCCATCGAGCAGGCCGGCGGTCGGGTGGAGGCCTGACTCATTTATGGCAGCGTCACCCCTCGCCGGACTGGGTAAACTGACTGAACTACGTCAGCGGGTGCTGTTCGTGCTGGGTGCCATGGTGGTGTTTCGCCTTGGTACCCACATACCGATACCGGGCGTAGACCCCACCGCGGTGGCTGCGATGTTCGAACAGACCCGTGGCTCCATCGTCGACATCTTCAACATGTTTTCCGGTGGTGCGCTGCGCCGGCTCTCGATCTTCGCCTTGGGGGTAATGCCGTACATCTCGGCCTCGATCATCATCCAGATGATGACCTCGGTGATTCCGCAGCTGGAGCAGTTGAAAAAGGAAGGTGAATCCGGGCGCCGCAAGATAACCCAGTACACCCGCTACGGGACCGTGCTCCTGGCGACCTTCCAGGCGTTGGGCATCGCCATCGCCATCGAGGGTCAACAGGCGGCCGGTGGCCCGGTTGTACTGATCCCCGGTATCGGCTTCAAGATCATCACGGTGGCGACACTGGTTACTGGGACAATGTTTCTGGTTTGGTTGGGCGAGCAGATCAGTGAGCGCGGTATCGGCAATGGTATTTCACTGATCATTTTCGGCAGCATCGTGGCCGGGCTGCCTTCGGCAGTCGCGGGCACATTGGAACTGGCCCGAACTGGCGCTTTCACTCCAATTGGTGTACTGGCACTGTTTTTAGGAGCCATCGGGATTACCGCAGCGGTGGTTTTCGTCGAGAGAGGCCAGAGAAGAATCACTGTCAACTACGCAAAACGCCAACAGGGCCGGCGCATGCTGGCGGGCCAAACCAGTCACTTGCCGCTCAAACTCAATATGGCGGGCGTAATACCGCCGATTTTTGCGTCCAGCATCATCCTGTTCCCGGCCAGCCTGGGCAGTTGGTTCGGACAGAGCGAGGGTATGGGTTGGTTGCGCGACATCGCGACGACTCTTTCGCCCGGACAACCGGTATATACGCTGGTCTATGCAGGCATGATCGTTTTTTTCTGCTTCTTCTATACGGCCTTGGTATTCAATCCTAAGGAGATCGCTGACAACCTGAAAAAATCCGGAGCTTTTGTTCCTGGGGTTCGGCCGGGTGCACAGACAGCTGGCTACATAGATAAAGTGGTATCACGATTGACCCTGGCAGGAGCCGTCTACCTTACTGTGGTCTGCTTGATTCCGGAATTCTTGATAGTGAAATGGAGTGTGCCGTTCTACTTCGGGGGCACGTCACTTCTCATTATCGTGGTGGTGATGATGGACTTGATGTCCCAAGTACAGTCACACCTGATGTCCAGACAGTACGAGAGTTTGATGAAAAAATCGTCCTTGCTTGGCGGTGGCATGGGCTTGACGAGATAGGGTTAGGAGGTAACAGCCATGAAAGTGCGAGCTTCAGTAAAGAAAATCTGCAGGAATTGTAAGATTATTCGCCGCAATGGCATCGTCCGCGTGATATGCGTTGACCCACGGCATAAGCAGCGCCAGGGCTGAGGCTGGCGCAAACCATAGCGTTGACCTGACAAGGTCGAGAAAAAAGGGAAAGACAAGTGGCACGAATAGCGGGAATCAATCTACCGGCACACAAAGATATTGAGATCGCGCTGACCTCGATCTATGGCGTCGGTCGGCACTCGGCACAAGAGATTTGTGATAACGCTGGTGTAGCCAGGAGCACTAAGGTACATGAACTGTCGGAAGACGATGCCGATCGCTTACGCGCTCAGTTAACTGGGCGGCAGATCGAAGGTGATCTGCGACGTGAGGTCTCCATGAACATCAAGCGATTGATGGACCTGGGTTGTTACCGGGGAATACGGCACCGGCGCGGTTTGCCGGTGCGCGGCCAGCGCACCTCAACCAATGCGCGCACCCGCAAGGGTCCAAAGCGCCCAATCAGGAAGTAAGGAGCCTACAAAAACATTTATGGCCAAGGCACCAGCAAAGAAGCGCACCAAGCCAAAGGTTCGCAAGAACGTCGCTGAAGGGGTGGCTCATATCCACGCGACCTTCAACAACACGATAATTACCATTACCGACCGTCACGGCAACGCCTTAGCGTGGGCAACGGCCGGCGGCGCCGGGTTTCGTGGCAGCCGCAAGAGCACGCCGTTTGCGGCCCAGGTTGCAGCGGAGAGTGCCGGTCGAACTGCCCAGGAACATGGTATCAAGCAACTGGACGTCAAGATCAAAGGACCCGGTCCGGGTCGTGATTCATCGGTTCGCGCACTCAATAACCTGGGTATCGAGATCAGTTCGATCAGTGACGTAACGCCTATTCCCCACAACGGTTGCCGGCCGCCGAAACGCCGGCGTGTCTGAACGGAGAACCCGATAGATGGCCAGATATAGAGGACCTACCTGTAAGCTCTCTCGTCGTGGAGGCTCCGACCTTCTACTGAAGAGCCCGGTTAGATCAATCGACTCCAAGTGCAAGTTTGATCGCCCACCCGGCTTCAAGCCCGGCTCACGGCGCCCGCGGGTGACAGTTTATGGCACGCAGTTGCGCGAGAAGCAGAAGCTCCGCCATATGTATGGCATTATGGAGAAGCAGTTCCGCAATTATTACCTGTTGGCAGCACGCCGCAAGGGTTCAACCGGTGAGAACCTGCTGAGGCTGCTAGAGTCTCGGTTGGACAGCGTGGTGTACCGTATGGGGTTCGGCATTACCAGGGCTGAGGCCAGGCAGTTGGTCAACCACAATGCTGTGTTGGTTAATGGCGCCCGCGTGAATATTGCCTCGTTCCAGGTCGCACCGGGTGACGAGGTGGCTATCCGCGAGAAGAGCCGCGACCAACTGCGTATCAAGTCGGCCCTCGAAATAGCTGAGCAACTCGGGTTCGTGCCCTGGGTCGACATGGAGCCCAAGGCATTTAAAGGTGTGTTCAAGACGGTACCAGATCGTGCTGACCTCTCTCAAGACATTGATGAGTCACTGGTGGTAGCGCTCTATTCGAAGTAATGGCAGGTGAGCGCCAGATCAATCAGTCCAAATAGTAGATAAAATCTGAGGTAAAGATTCAATGCAGGAAGCCAGAGTCGAATTTCTCAAGCCCAACGTGATCAACGTTGAAACGCATGACCAGACCCATGCACGGGTAACCCTGGAGCCGTTGGAACGGGGGTTTGGCTACACCCTAGGTAACGCTCTGCGCCGTATCTTGCTGTCATCGATGCCGGGGGCCGCCGTGACCGAGGTGCGTATCGATGGCGTGTTACACGAGTATTCTTCCATTGCCGGCGCGCAAGAGGATGTCATCGAGATCCTACTCAACCTGAAGGATCTGGCGGTGCGGATGCATAGCCGTGATGAGGCGGTGCTGCGCGTCAGCAAGAAGGGCCCCGGCACGGTAACGGCGGGCGATATCCAGTTGGATCACGATGTGGAAGTGGTCAACCCTGATCAGGTCCTGGCCAATCTTTCGGCCGAGGGCGCACTGGACATGGAAATCACGGTGACAACTGGTTGCGGCTATCAGGTTGTGGATTCCGGCGCGGATACGAGTGAGACCCGCGGGGTTGGCGTGCTTCGGCTCGATGCGTCGTACAGTCCAATCCGGCGTGTGTCGTATACGGTCGAAAATGCCCGGGTCGAGCAGCGCACCGACCTCGACAAGCTGGTCATGGAGGTCGAGACTAATGGCACGATAGACCCCGAGGATGCGGTTCGTCGTGCGGCTACGGTCTTGCACGACCAGGTTTCGGTATTCGTGCAGTTACAGGAGACGGATCGCCCGGCCTCGGAGATGCTGGAGGAGAAAATCGATCCCATTTTGCTGCGGCCCGTCGATGACTTGGAATTGACCGTGCGCTCGGCCAATTGCCTCAAGGCGGAGAATATATATTTCATCGGTGATCTTATTCAGCGCACCGAGGTAGAACTACTTAAGACTCCGAATCTCGGAAAGAAGTCACTGACGGAAATAAAGGACGTGCTCGCTACACGGGGCCTATCGTTGGGCGTCAAGTTGGAGAACTGGCCACCGGCATCTTTGCAAAGAGAAAAACGCGAAGGTTTGCACTGACCATTAAGAGGAACTGAGGCGATGCGCCATTACAAGTCCGGCCGCAAACTCGGCCGCAACTCGAGCCACAGGCAGGCAATGTTCAGCAATATGGCGGCATCGCTGTTCATGCATGAGCAGATCAGGACAACCCTGCCGAAGGCCAAGGAACTGCGACGCGTCGCCGAACCATTGATCACCCTGGCAAAGAGCGCCAGTGTTGCCAATCGGCGCTTGGCCTACGCACGCCTGCGTGATCGAAATGCCGTCAGCAAGTTATTCGATGAACTCGGGCCACGCTTCAGGGATCGCCCGGGCGGTTATACCCGGATTCTCAAGTGCGGCCCCCGGCCCGGCGACAATGCGCCTATGGCTTTCGTACAACTGGTGGAAAGGGTGGACGCGTCGGCACCGGCGCAGGAATGACTCGCACCGGGTCAAGAAGAAACCACTGAGCAACCCCGCTTTTCCGCGGGGTTTTCTTAGTCGGTGGGAACGATGCGAAAAAAGGTGATCAGTCCTGGCAGATTGGGCAGATCGGAATTCTGTCGGAAGCCGGCACATTTTTTCAGCGGTAAATCTCGATTATTCCTGCTCGAAGCGAAAGACTCGCACGGCCCTTGCACTTAAGATACTGACCGACAGCGAGATGGCGAGCCACCAGGCTAGATAAGTAGTTGTGCCTGGCGCGTGCTAACATGAAAGGCGCAGAGGTGCTGGGGCGCCCGAGAGCTAACGATCACCTTCACTGGTACTTGACCATCGCTCTTCCGATTGTCCTTTTCACTGATTTTGGTCGTGATGACATCTATGTCGGGCAGCTGCATGCCCGGGCGCAAATGGAGCAGCCAGGGTGTTGCGTAATTGATCTCTTCCATGGCGCAAGACCCTTTGATCCGGCTTGTGCGGGCACGCTGCTGGCGGCACTGTTACCGCACACGCCGCCGGCGTCCGTGTTACTGGCAATAGTGGATCCCGGGGTAGGCAGCGAGCGGCTGGGACTTGCGTTGAAGCTTGGAGAGCGTTGGCTGGTGGGCCCGGACAACGGCCTTTTCAGCTGTGCGCTTAGCTGGACTGATGAACGCCCGCAGTACTGGACTATTCGGGCAGGGACCGCGCCAGTCGCGACTACCTTTCATGGTCGCGATGTGTTCCTGCCGGCAGTTGTGGCCCTCACCGTGGGTGATACCGATGGGCTGCTTACACTGGCTGATGCTTCTGTCAGCCTAACCCATAGCCTGGTGGCACAGTGTGCAGAACAAGATCGCCGGGTAGTCCACATAGACCACTATGGCAACGTTATTACCGGCGTACGCGGTGCCGTGCTGGATCGGGCAGGGGAGTTTTCCGTGGCCGGGCGGACTCTTTGTTTTGCGCCGTACTTCGATGCGGTGCCTCCCGGACAGTGTTTCTGGCATGTGAATTCGATCGGGCTGGTTGAATTTTCGGCCAATCGGGCGAGTGCCGCCGAACTTCTCGGCCTCGTTTGTGGTGACAGGCTTGAAGCATGAATAAACCGGATTGGGTGCTGGAGCCCGCTAGCGGTCTAGTTCGCGGACTGAGCTATCTTGAGTCACCCCATTGTGATGAACGGCCGGCGGGTTGCGCGCCGGAGCTGCTTGTTATCCACGCTATCAGCCTGCCCGAAGGTGAATTCGGTGGCGATGATGTAACGGATCTTTTCTTAGGTCGTCTGGATGTCAGCAATCATCCGGATTACGTCGGATTGCAGGATCTGCAGGTCGCGGCACATTTTTTTATTCGTCGTGACGGGTCCGTACTGCAATTTGTGCCAGTACACCGGCGGGCCTGGCATGCCGGTATTTCTGAGTACCGCGGCCGGAGTCGGGTTAACGATTTCTCTATCGGGGTAGAGCTCGAGGGCTGTGATGATCAGATTTTTGAGGATTATCAGTACCAAGCCCTGGTGTGGTTGACCGAACTGTTGAGCACGGCTTATCCGGTTATCGGCGCAGAGCAGATCGTCGGCCATAGCGATATCGCAGCAGGGCGCAAAACCGACCCTGGCGCGCATTTCGACTGGGCTCGATACCGGCAGTCACTGCTGTCTTGAAATGGTGATGCCCGCGATCAGAAATGTGATGATGTGGACGTTGTTGTGGTAAATCACCATGGATCCTGGGGAATCATGTAAACGACATCCTGCTCAGGTAGTGCATACACTCCTCGCGCAAGAGGCGCATGCCATCGAAGTTTGGTGCGGCTATTGATGCACAAATGCAGGGAAGGCGCTGGTTGTGCCCGGCCAGAAAAATGAAGCATAACAATCTACCTGCAAATACCGGGGCGCAGGTTAGTCCCGGATCACCAGCGGGTATTCCGCTCGATCAGGATTAGTCGTTCTTTTTCTCGGGTTGCCACAGCGCTTCGGGCTTGCCGGCCGCTTGGTTGAGACTGCGAGCCATGACGAACAGCAAGTCGGACAGTCGGTTCACGTACTTGAGAGTGGCGCTGTTCATGTCCCCTTCGTCGGCCAGGGCAAATAGCGCACGCTCGACCCGCCGGCAGGTGCTGCGCGCGAGATGGCTGAGGGCCGCGGCCCGGGTGCCACCTGGCAAGATGAACTCCTCCAGCGGCGGCAGCGATTCGTTTAGCCGGTCCAGCATCTGTTCCACGGCCGTCACTTGTTGTGCCTGCACCATGGAGTGGCCAGGCAGGCTGAGTTCCCCCCCAAGGTCGAACAGCACATGCTGCACCGTGACCAGGAATTCCTGCGTGGCTGTAGGCAGTGGTTCGGTCATAAGCAGGCCAATGGCGCTGTTCAATTCATCTACCTGTCCCATCGCGTCGACCCGCGCTGAGGTCTTGAGTACCCGGGAGCCGTCTGCCAGGCTGGTACTGCCGTTATCTCCGGTGCGGGTATAAATTTTGCTTAGTCGCTTGCCCATGGCCTGTATTGAATGATAAGAATTGCCGGCAATAGTAATTCAACCGGTTGGCACAAAACAGGCGATCGCCCGAAAATCATTGACGTTGGTCCGGGTCGGGCCGGTAATCACGGTATCGCCCAGCCGTTGAAAAAATCCCCCGGCGTCATTGTCGGCCAGGCAGGCACTGGCGTCCAGTCCGGCACTGTCAGCGCGAGCGAGGGTGTCTGGGGTCAGTATCGCACCGGCTGCCTGACTACAGCCGTCAATCCCGTCAGTATCGCAGGCGATAGCCCAGGTATCCGGCAGGCTCCTGAGTTCAAGCGCAAGCGCAAGCAGGTATTCGAGGTTGCGCCCACCACAACCACGGCCTTTGACTTCCACCGTAGTCTCGCCGCCGGAGAGTATTAGCACTGGCGCCGAATCGGTGCGGCCATTGATCAGTTCGCGCAGTTTTCTCGCTTGATCGCGAGCCACCTGCCGGGCTGGCCCCTCAACTCGGTCGCCGAGGTTGATGACCACAAAACCCTGTGCCCGCGCCAGCGCCGCGGCAGCGGCCAGCACTTCTTTGGGCGAAGCGATGATGCAGGTGTCGGAGCGGCTGAGCGCGTCGGCCCCCGGTTTGGGGCTTTCGGCTGTTTCTGAAGCCAGTACAGCCGCAATCGGCGGCGGCAGATTCAGTGCAAAGTGGGCGATGATCTGCTGTGCCTGTGTGCGGGTGGTGGGGTCGGCCGTAGTGGGACCGGAGGCGATTACCGCAGGGTCGTCGCCCGGCACGTCCGACACCAGCAAACTGTGACTGGCGGCCGGGTATGCCGCGGTGGCCAGGCGACCGCCCTTGATGGCCGAAAGGTGCTTGCGCACCGTGTTGATCTCCGAGATGGTTGCGCCGCTCGCCAGCAGCTGCCGGGTCAGGGTTTGTTTTTCGGCCAGCGATAACCCGGGCAGGGGTAGGGTCAGCAGGGCACTACCGCCACCTGAGAGCAGACACAGCAGCAGGTCGCTGGTGCCAAGCCCCTGCGCCAGTGTGAGAATCCGGCGAGCGCCGCTCATGCCTGCTGCATCGGGCACGGGGTGACCCGCTTCTATCACCTGGATCTGCCGGCAGGGCACCGCGTGACCGTAGGGTACAAGCACCAGGCCTGCAATCGGACCCGGCCAGGCATGTTCCAGCGCTGCGGCCATGGCTGCTGCGGCCTTACCGGCACCGACCACACATACTTGCCCGGTGGGCGGGGTGGGCAGGTAGCGGGCCAGGTGCTGGGCGGGATCGGCGCGCTCGATCGCACACTGGAAGAGTTCGTTCAGCAGTGTCCGTGGATTAACCGTGGGGTCGTCTTGGGGCACGGACAGGGCTCAGCGTGTTCGGGGTGCCCGACAGATATATCGGGACAGCAGTAAGACCATTACGCCCCAAGGTCTTGTTCGGTGCCGCTTTCCGGTGCACGCTCCAGGCGCGCGGCGCAAACCTTAAATTCAGGGATTCCTGCAGTCGGGTCAGACGCTGGGTTCGTGAGAACGTTGGCCGCCGCCTCCCAGAAGTGGAACGGGATAAAAAGGACGCCCGCGTCCACTTTGCTCCCCACCCTGGCAGGGAGCACTATCGAGCCGCGGCGCGAGGTCACCTTCACGCGATCGCCATCCTTGACACGGATTTTATTGGCATCGGTGTCGTTTACCTCGACGAACGGTCCAGGGACGAGGCCGTTCAGGCCTTTGCTCCGCCGAGTCATCGTCCCCGTATGGTAGTGTTCCAGCATCCGACCCGTGGTCAGCACTATCGGGAATGACGGGTCGGTTTCTTCGGCCGCTGGCTGGTACTCGACTGGGTGGAACTGACCGAGGCCGTGCGCAAAATTCTCGCGGTGCAGGATCGGCGTCCCGGGGTGATCCTCCGATGGACAGGGCCAATGAAGTTGCGCCCCCGCCTCGAGCCGTGCGTGCGAGATGCCCGCGTAGGAAGGCGTGAGTTCTCTCATTTCTTCATTAACCTCCGCTGTCGACGCGTAGGCCATCGGATAACCGATAGCGGTGGCGAGCTCACAGATGATCTCCCGGTCTCGTCGTGCCTGCCCCGGTGGAGGTACGACAGGCCTCGTGAGTTGTACGCGGCGCTCGGTATTGGTGTAGGTTCCATCGCGCTCAGCATAGGAAGACGCCGGCAACACGACCTGGGCAAGCTTGGCCGTTTCGGTGAGAAAAATATCCTGCACAACCAGGAATTCGAGATTCTCAAGCGCTTCTACTACGTGAGTGACGTCGGCATCGGAGAGCACGGGATTTTCACCCATGATGTACATCGCTTTGATCTTTCCTTCGCGGGCCGCGGGCAGCATCTGTGTCACCGTCAATCCAGGATTATCGGAGAGCTCGACATTCCACGCTTTCTTGAATTTAGCGTGGGCGTCGGCATTGGCAACCTGCTGGTAGCCGGGGTAGTATTTTGGTAGGGCGCCCATGTCACAAGCGCCCTGGACGTTACTTTGGCCGCGCAGTGGATTGACGCCGGTGCCGGGCCGGCCGATCTGTCCAGTGATCATCGCCAGGTTCGCAAGCGAGCGCACGTTGTCGACTCCGGTCGTGTGCTGGGTTATGCCCATCGAATAGACGATAGACGCCCGTTCTGCTGTAGCGTAGAGGCGGGCTGCCTCTACGATGAGTTCGGCCGGGACCCCTGTGATCTCCATCACTCGCTCCGGCGTATACGCGGCCACGAGTTTTTGGACTGCCTCGGCCCCCTCGGTGCGGGAATTAATGAACTCGGTCTGCATCAGGCCATCACGGATAATGACGTGCATGAGCCCGTTGATCCAAGCGACGTCTGTGCCCGGCCTCTGCCGCGCCCAGAGTGTAGCGATTTGGCTCAATTGGATCTGGCGCGGGTCGAACAGCAAAAGTTTCGAGCCGCGCGCGATTGCCTCGCGGATCTTAAGTCCGATGATCGGATGATTCTCGGTGGTATTTGAGCCGGTGACGAGAATGACTTCAGCATTCAAGAGATCATCTGCGGAGTTTGTCATTGCTCCTGAGCCAAACGACAGCGCCAGCCCTGCAACGGTGGAAGAGTGGCATAGGCGGGCACAGTGGTCGACGTTGTTCGTTCCCATAGCGGCGCGCACGAACTTCTGAAAGACGTAGTTGTCTTCGTTGGTGACTTTGGCTGATGACAGCCCGCCGAATGTGTCACCACGATACTTCTTCAGTTCGCGGGCGACGAGCGCCAGTGCTTCTTCCCAAGACGCCTCGCGAAAGCCGTCGGCGACCCGTATCAGTGGGGTCTTGAGGCGGTCGGGGTGGGATACGAACTCGAACGATCCGAATCGCCCCTTTACACACAGACGCCCGCGTGATACCGGGGAGTCGACGTCGCCACGGGCGCTGACGACGGTGTCTCCCCGGGTGCCGAGGATAATCCGACAGCCGGTGCCGCAATACGGGCACACGGTGGAAGCTTCGCGTTCGGGCCTGAGGTGCTGTCGTGTGGTGAGCGCTCCGGTGGGGCAACGTTCCACACACTCGCCACATGACTCGCAGATGGAGTCTTTGATCGGACCCCCGCCGAATGGTTCAACTGCGCTCGCGTAGCCACGATTCACCAGATCAATGGCCCCAAGGTGCTGAACTTCAGCACACGCGCGTACGCACAGGCCGCACAGAATGCATTTGTGCATGTCGATGGCATAGCAGGCGTTCGAGTCGTCGATTTTTGCTGCGCGCATCATCGGTGGCAGGAGGCGTTCACGAACCCCCAAATGCTCGACCAGTTCTTGTAACCGGCAAGACCCACATTGCGCACAGGTCAGGCAGTCCAGCGGATGGTCAGCGAGTAAGAGTTGCGCCGTCCAGTGGCGCACTTCCAGAATTTCTGGGTTCTCGGTGGTGACCTTCATCCCGTCGGCGGCAGGTGTGGTGCAGGCGCTGGGTAAGCCGCGCAGACCGTCGACCTTAACGATGCACAGGCGGCACGCGCCGTACGGTTCGAGTTCGGGGTCATCGCAGAGCGTCGGCACGTAGATCTCGGCGCTGCGACAAGCTTCGAGAATCGTTTTCCCTTCCTCAACCGTGACCGCACGGTCGTTAATCGTCAAGTTCAGCATGGACGCTCCCCGTCCCGTGAAATGATCGTTTTACCGTAATCACACCTCAGGCATCGGCCCGCCTCGAGGCGGGCATCTTCAGCACTCAGCGTCAACTCTACCTCGTCAAAACAGGCTCTCCGTTCCAGCGGCAATAATTTAGGCGTTTCGCGACGCGTGGCTTCCGCAGGGGCGTCAGCGGGGTCGAACACTGTGTCGAGCGCGCGTGCAGCATGCCATGGAAACTGTGCGGGTTGGTCCGGGAGCAGATAGTGCTCGATAGCCTCCGCTGCCCGGCGGCCGTGTGCGATCGCTTCTACCGCTGTCGCCGGACCAAGTATCGCATCGCCGCCGGCAAATACGCCGTCGAACTCCGTCGTGAGCGAGAATTGATCCACGCTGATTGTGCCGCGTTTCGAAACCGGTGGTCCGCCGATGGGGGCGATCGGTTTCTGGCCGATTGCTCGAATGATTTGCATCGCCGGAATCTCAATGAACCCGCCCTCTATCGGCATCGGCCGCCTGCGACCGCTGTCGTCAAATTCCCCCAGCTGCATCTGTTGCAGTTTGATAGCTACCACGGACTTATCGCCGTTACGGATGACCTCGACCGGAGCGACGAGAAACTCGAACTTCACGCCCTCCTCAAGAGCCTCGGTGATTTCCTCGGGTTGAATCGGCATTTCTTCGCGCGTTCTGCGGTAGGCAACCGTCACGTTTTTTGCACCCAGCCGTAGCGCGGTGCGGGCTGCGTCGATCGCGGTATCTCCACCGCCCACTACGACCGCTTCTCCTCTGATCTTTTCTACTTGACCGAGTTCCACCTTTTTGAGGAGTTCGATTCCCGAAGCGACGCCGTGCCCCTCCTCGCCTGGGACACCCATGGTTATGTCCGCCCAGGCACCGGTACCGATGAAAATTGCATCGTGTTCTTTACGCAACTGCACTAGCGAGAGTTTATTGCCGATGGCGACATCGCAGATAATTTTCACGCCCATGTTGGTGATGCGTTCAATGTCGCGCTCGAGTTCTTCACGCGGCAATCGATAGGAAGGGATTCCGTAACGCAGCATCCCGCCGGGCTTGGGCATCGCCTCGTACACGGTTACTTTGTGTCCGAGGCGCGCCAGAAAGTACGCCGCAGTCAGTCCGGCCGGGCCCGCACCGATAACTGCCGTATGCCGGCGTTCCTCGTGTGGCCGATCCAATACTGGCACGCTGACTTTCGTTGTGGCATCGACCAAAAAGCGTTTCACCGCGCGAATCGCCACCGGACTGTCCACCGTCTCGCGCCGGCACTGCGCCTCGCATGGGTGAGGGCAGACACGCGCACACACTGATGGAAACGGGTTCCGGTCCATGTGACTCCTTAGCGCCTCTTGGCTGCGACCTTCCGCCACCAGCGAGAGGTAGGCCGGAACATCCACCTCGCTTGGACAACGGTTGGAGCAAGTTGCGACGAACAGCGACTCGCATACTCCTGCGGGACAGCGCTTCTCGTGCACGTGCGCCAGGTACTCGTCTCGGAAGTACTTAATTGTTGTGAGTACCGGGTTCGGCGCGGTCTGGCCCAGGCCACAGAGTGATCCCTTGCAAACCGCTTCACCGAGTGACTCGAGTTGGGTGATGTTCTGTTCTGTGCCGCGCCCCTCGCAGATGTCCTCCAGGATCAACCGCATTTGCCGTGTGCCGAGGCGACATGGGGCGCACTTCCCGCACGACTCGTTCTGCGTGAAGGTCACGAAGTAGCGCGCCAGATCGACCATACAGGTAGTCTCGTCCATGACCACAAGGCCGCCCGAACCCATGATTGACCCAGCCTGGGCTAGCGACTCGTAGTCAATCGGTAGTTCCAGCATATTCGCAGGGATACAGCCGCCCGAAGGGCCGCCCGACTGTACCGCTTTGAGTGCGCGACCGTCCTTAACTCCACCGCCGACTTCATAGACCAGTTGGCGCAGCGACATCCCCATCGGTACCTCGACCAGGCCCGTGTTGTTAACCTGCCCGACGAGCGAGAAAATCTTGGTCCCCTTGCTTGGCTCGGTTCCGCGAGCTGCGTATTCTTGCGCGCCAGCGGTGATGATGTGCGGAATATTTCCCCATGTTTCAACGTTGTTGATATTGGTGGGCTTGCTGAACAGTCCCTTAACAGCGGGGAACGGCGGGCGCGTTATTGGCATTCCGCGACGCCCCTCGATGCTGGCGATGAGTGCGGTCTCCTCGCCGCAGACGAATGCGCCTGCTCCCTCCTTGATAACAATATCGAACGAAAAATCTGACCCGAGAATATTTTCGCCGAGCAATCCCCACCCACGCATCTGCTCGATCGCAATCCGCAGCCGCTCGATCGCGAGTGGATATTCGGCGCGAATATAAATATAGCCGTGCGCTGAGCCGATCGCGTAGGCGCCGATCGCCATCCCCTCGAGTACTGAGTGGGGGTTCCCTTCCAGTAGCGAGCGGTCCATGAATGCACCCGGGTCGCCTTCGTCAGCGTTGCATATAACGTACTTGATGTCGCCGTCCGCAGCGCGGCAGAATTTCCACTTCTGTCCGGTGGGGAAACCGCCACCGCCCCGCCCACGAAGCCCCGCACCCTGTACCTCGTCGATAATCTGATCGGGACTCATCTCAAACAATGCCTTGACGAGCCCCGCATAGCCCCCTTCCCGGATGTAGTCCTCGATCTTCGACGGATCAATTCGATCATTCATCCCGAGCACGATGCGCATCTGATGCTGGTAGAACGGGATCGCTTCCTCGGCAGAGATCCGCCGCCCTGTCGTTTGGGTAGCAGCGCCCGGCATCTGATAGAGCAACCGTTCGATCACCTCGTCGCGGGCGACTGTATTGTCGACGATTTCAGGGATGTCATCCGGGCTGACACGGCAGTATAAGATTCCGGCAGGGCGTACCGTCACCAGCGGGCCGTTTTCACAGAAGCCCCGGCACCCGGTCGGTACCACTTCAACCTGGTCGTCTAGTTTTGCCCGTTGCAACGCCTTCTCGAAGTCACTGAGGATCTCGTCTCCACCACACGCTTTACAGCCAGTACCCAAGCACACGAAGGCGCGACGCTTGTGCGGGTCAAACGACTCGGTGAGCTGGGCACGCAACGTATCGAGGTCGGTACGGAACGCGAGTTTCGTCATTTGCCCGTTCCGCGAACAGTGGGGGAAGAATGAATCTCTCGGGGCTTGTCCTCCGATGG
>Ga0207986_1000297_pt1 | contig 24007 bp, 22 predicted proteins | sample ETNtaG_26_FD_185764 | JGI IMG/M metagenome (GOLD analysis project Ga0207986, IMG submission 185764) | Marine microbial and viral communities from oxygen minimum zone, Eastern Pacific Ocean - ETNP201302SV89 (SPAdes) (version 2) | ecosystem: Environmental > Aquatic > Marine > Oceanic ... | reverse complement strand
TGATGGCTCTTTATCAAGAGCAGCTGATGGCTCTTTATCTGGAGCAGCTGATGGCTCTTTATCTGGAGCAGCTGATGGCTCTTTATCTGGAGCAGCTGAAGGCTCTTTATCTGGAGCAGCTGAAGGCTCTTTATCTGGAGCAGCTGAAGGCTCTAACTTCAATGCTGCAGAATTCAAACAGTAACGCTGTCCAGTTGGTTGAGGCCCATCCGGGAAGACATGTCCCAAATGGGCGTTACATTCGGCGCAAACGACTTCGGTGCGTCGCATAAACAGACTCCGATCTTCTCTATTTTCAACTGCTGAGTCGTCAATCGGTTGCCAGAAACTTGGCCAACCTGTACCAGAATCATACTTGGTCGAAGATTCGAATAGCGGCGCACTGCAACAGATGCAGCGGTAGGTCCCTGTTGACTTTGTATCCCAGTACTCACCAGCAAACGCTTTCTCGGTGCCTTTTTTACGTGTTACCTTATATTGAAGATCCGTTAGTTGCTGTTTCCATTGAGCCGGTTGTTTTTCAATTCTTGCCATTCAGATGTTTCTCCAGGATTCGGTCTTGATGCTCGCATGTTTCACACTAACCATCAACTACTGCAAAAAGACACTACAAGAGCGCTAAACGCACCGATGGCAGATATAACTCTTGAAAACTTCTATAAGCATATCTATAAGCATATCTATAAGCATATCGCCAAAATACTCAGTATTTTCTACGCTTATTTCCCAACCAAAGCACCCATCTATGTCGGTGAAGTAGCAGGCGTTGATGCACCCGACGAGCACGGACTGCACTGCGAAGCGGTTCATCCATAGCGATTAACTAGGTGGTGATTCATATACTTCAGGGCAAAGCTAGCACCTGACCGGACACAGAACGGCGTCCTCGAAACCGGTAATCACTCGAATAAATCCAGACAGGGATAGATCCAGTTCAGAATCGCCAGTATCAACGACTAGAGTTCTCTCGAGCGCCTCAAGCTTTGATTTACTGGCAACTACAATAATATTACCCAGCCCCACTGCATTTAACACTCTTGGACTGAACTGCTGGTTACCGCGTCCCAGTATATGTCCCTGGCCGCCGATAACGGTAATCACGACTCTGCAGGATTCTTTCTGTGCATACTCAAAAAGCTGTTTTTCATACGCATCTGCCAGCAGCAATTTGCCGTTTCGGACAACGTCCACACCCAGCAACGTATTGGCAAGTTCAAGACGATTCATAATTCGAGCGGTAGTGGAACCCGATCCAATAAAGTAAGTGACGTCATCTTTCATCTGCTCAGCAATATCTGCCGCAATCTCCTCGACCACAAGTTCTTCGACTTCCCTGCCGCCACTTTTTACCTGCTGCATGTAACGGAGTTCCTCTGGTACCCAGAGTTCACCGTAGTACCGGGTGCGCAGGATACCCTCACGAAAAGAAGATTCATCAATATCCCTCACTTCCCCTGGCGCGACCGTAACCAGCTGACCTCGAGCCATCTCTTCAATGACTCTGGCTGCACTGACAGGATTATTGGCGAAAACTCCCGAGTGCATCTTGACGCCACAGGGCAATCCCATCACTGCCTGATTGCCAGTCACAACATCACAGATATCCCGCGCGGTACCGTCGCCACCAGCGAATACGAGCAAATCGATATTCAACGTTTGAAGATGCTGTGCAACCATTCGAGTATGTTCAGCGCTTGAGTTAACCGGCACCTCAACATCAATCATCCTGGCTGGCCAACCCAGGCTAAGACAAATCTCTCCACCCATGGAGCCGGCAACGGTAACAATATCAATCTCATCCCGGACAGCATCAAGTGCCCTCAATGTGGTGGAGACTCTATCCGCTACCTGACTCCGCGATCCACGCAGTAAGGCTTGTTTGACCGTCTCACTGCCATCTGAACCTTTCAGCCCGGCAGGCCCGCCCAGACCAGCCATAGGATTTACGATCAAACCGAGTTTCACTTCTGTAACCTACCTGCCACAAACCGAGAGTATTCGTTGTCGGATACGATCAGCATAGTTCATCTGATCAAAAAATGTATTTAGCTCCACATCAGAAGCCTCGCCTATTCGAACGTCATCCAAATCAACTTGAAGCAAAGGGATATCACAATGGATTTCGGTAATCCAGCGGTGGCGCTATAGCCGGAGCATGTCAACATGCTCAGACAACGTTGATTGCAATCCTGATGCACTACGGATCGGAATCTGCGGAATCAGGGGAATATTCGTCAGGAGGTTTTCAAGTGATTCAAAACGGGACAGTAATTGAGCTTTTTGTTGGCCAGATAGAAGCATCTACAAGGTATAGATCCGGCTGAAGCACTTGTGACCTTACCTAATGCGTTTTACGACGGCACTGAACGTCATTACGGTTTCATCTCCTGCAAATACCCGGCCTGTCAGGAACACCATTGAACCCGTCTTACGTGTCGTTACAACATTACACTCAACCATACTGCCTATCTCAGCGGCCGATACAAAAGCACTATTGAAGCTTATGGTTATGCAGGTCTCTTGCGCGTAGTGATTAGTCGCTTGCATGCACAAACTATAGTCTGCAAACGTCATCAAAACACCACCATGGACAATGCCGTGTGTATTGCAGTGAGTCTGATCGGCTTCAAATGCGTAGTGCAGTTCGCCATCCTCTTCAGTGAAGTAGAAAGGCCCAATATGGTCTTCAGCGGGATCAAATCCCGGCTCTGTTTGAAACTGTTCTGGCAGCATGTCGTCTATTCCTGTCCTCAAAATCACGTAAGTCCTCGAACCGTCTTCCATTAAGCCCGTCAACTAATGGTGAATCAATCGCTACAAAGCACTTTAAAATATCTCTTTACGAAGTTTGATAATTCAATTCGCCCCTTCGTTAAGTTGGCTCAACTTCACTATCAGGCAGACACTGAGTCTCTGTTAATTTCCTATAGTAATCCGGCGTCAAGAATGCTTCGCCAGCCAGCAAATGATTGAGATACCAGGTTGCCGGTTTTAACCCTTCCTGAATATGATTCGAGTTCGCGACATAAACCCAAACGGTCAGTTCGGCTGCTGAAGTTTCAATTGGGACCAGCAAGCGCCGATAGCGTTCCGGGTGTCCTTCAAACGGATCCATTACCTCGATTTGATTCTCGTCACTCAGATGGTAAACCACACCCTCTACCCGCCCCATTTCCTTCTCAACGATATTCGCAGAAGCGGCGCCGGGATACTTTACTGATCGCTTGTTGAACACCAGCTCATACCCACTCAAAACACCAGCCTCATAATGGCTGTAGGCCATATTCCGCAACCGTACGCGCGAGGGATTCATGTTGCTGCCATAGGCAAAATAGTAGTGCCGGGTCATTCGTCTCAACCGCCTTTTCTAATCCAATAGCGATATTCCTGCTCGTCCTGTTCCTGGCAGATCAGCTCATGATTCAGGAATCTACAGAAGTTAGGAAAGTCCCAGGAAGTGGATGGATCAGTAGCCACTACCTTTATAACCTGACCTGCCGACATGTCTAGCATCTTATTCCGAATCAGCATAAGAGGCTCAGGGCACCTCAAACCCTTTGCGTCGACAACGACATCGGCTCTTTTACACATACTCAATGGTCACTTCACTCGTTCTCTGTTTCATATATCGCAAACTCAATGCCCAGTTCTCTTATCCCCTATTCTATGCACTTTTCTCAAAATATTATCGCCCTGACTGGCGATGATACTGTTCAGTCAAATATGTCTGTCAAATATGACTTCACTTTAAGAAATCAGAGAGTATAGTCGCGCACCTATTTTTTCAGAAACGTTGTAAAAGACATGATACGCGTAGCCATAGAAAGAAACATCGCCAAAGGTTTGGAGTGCTATTACGATTATACAATCAGACGACTCGTCACAAATACCGTACGAGCACCTGGCTGTGTTTCTGGCGAATCACTTAAAGATTCGAATAAAACCACCCGGCGAATTGTCATCTCCAAGTGGAATTCAAAAGCAGACTGAGACAAATGGTTTTATTCCAGTGAACTTCGATATGTGATCTCGGAAATTACCCCTATGCTTGAAGGGAACGAGAAAATTACGATGCTCGAAGCCAGCTAGTCAGTGTTACCCCCGGGATAAGTTTCAATCAGATACACAGCCAGTGGACGACGCTGTTCGTCGCTAAACGGGAACTGCGGCATTGGAGAGTTTGGTTTCTTGAGGTAGGCCATCAGGGATTCAAGGTTATATTTCTCACCCAAATTCACCAATTCCTTGAAGGCTTCACCTGGTTCACGATGGCAATCAATACACTGGGATTGATTAAATAATGCCAACCCTTCTGCTGATATCTGAGCCTTTTCTTCAGCGGATAAGAATGCGAGTGTCTCACCCGCATTAAACTTCCGGGCTGCCTGAATAGCCTCCAATGTCTGTTCGACACCATAAGCAACTCGATACACAACACCGGCAAAGTCATCGGCGATATAGATCGCACCATCGGGGCCTTCTGCAACCTCCGCCGGACGACCGATCACATCATCATTTACCAGGAAACCGCTGACAAAATCCCGTTCGGTTATCTGACCTTTCTCATCCCAGTGTAACGATACAACCTTGTAGCCATCTTTATCACTTCTATTCCATGAACCGTGCAAAGCGACAATGGCGGCGCCATGATAATCTTTGGGGAATTTATCACCTCGCACGAACTCAATACCAAGCGGAGCATTGTGCGCTTTAAAACCAAACACTGGTGCAGCCGAAGATTCAACGAGTGATTCATTTCCTTCACCAAAATCAGGGTCGGAAATTCTGTCCCCATTAGCATAGGGCCAGCCATAGTGCCCGCCCTCTTCCACCTTATTCAACTCACAGGGTGGAAAGTCATCCCCCAACATATCCCTGCCATTATCTGTCGCATATATCTGACCATCTCTTGGCGACCAGTCAAACCCGGCACTGTTTCTCAATCCCAGTGCAAAGATGGTTTCATTCTTGCCATCAGGCGTGTAACGGACCATCGCTGCTCGTCGCTTATCCTCTTCTACACACACGTTACAGGAGGAACCCATGGCAACGTACATCAATCCGTCTTCGCCAAACCTCAACGTTTTCTTCCAGTGATTGCCGCCCGCGGGCAGACCTGTCACCAATCTCTCGTAGTCCCCTACCAGTTGTCCCGTCTGGTGATCAAATCCGACTCGACCGATCGCATCAGTTTCTGCTATGTAAAGCCAATCTTCAAAGAAGTCCAAACCATTTGGACCGTTGAGACCATCAATCAGGGTACGACGACCGTCGGGCTTGCCATCCTGATCTGCATCCCTCTTAAGCAATTCGACCTTGTCACGGTTAGGCATTGCGACCAGCAGGTCACCTTTTGCTGTAAATCGAAGCACTCTGGCGTTCTGAATGTCTTTTGCATAAAGACCAATCGAGAATCCGTCTGGCACTTTTATCCTTTTTTCCATCGCGGCAGGATCAAAGTCACCACTCAGTGCAACATTTACTGCGCCAACATATACACGGGCAATGATGATCAGCACAATAACTAAAAATAACAGTGTGCCGATAACCCACAGAATCCATTTGATTGGTTTTGGCATCGTATTGTTTATATCCGACATTTAGACCGTAGGATGCTACTTGAGGTAATCAACTCACGCAAGGATGATGAAATCCATGCCACTGTCCCCGCATCCAGCTACGAGGCGGAACAACTTAACATCGAGATAACATGAATTCGTTTTTTAGAACCAACAAACCTAAGAACCAATCAAGCTGGCCGGTTTTTAGCACTGCTGATACTTATTATATCGTGTGTTTCATCACCTCATCTGAAACGATTAACCTTTGGCATTCAACGAGAATACTGGTTGATTAAACCGAAAGCTGAGGTAGATATCCCATTGTTGATCCTGCCGCATGACTTTGCCAGCAACGGCAGCAAAATTATCGAAGCATCACGGATTGAACAGTTCACGATTGAAAGGGGATTTGCCGTGCTGGCGCCCAACGCCGATGGGTTTTCGTTCAACGATGGATCAGGGCTGCAAAATTCTGTTGATGATGTCGCCTTTATTGACGAGCTCATAAGATTAAGAAAGTAATCAGCCAGCCCCATTTATGTTGCCAGGTTTGAGCGGCTGGCGAAGGCCCGGGTGCAAAAAAGTCACCGATTTGACAGTTTGCCACTTACCTAGCAGGGAGGTCACTGGCCGATATTATGGAACAGGTATCCGATTTAGCATCAAAGACAATAACAACCTCTTTTTTGACCAACTGCTGCTCAACCTGCGCTACTTTTCGCTCCAGATTTACCTCCTGAGCACCATATTCTGTACCCTCCCGGGTGACAAAATCCTCCAAAACACCCCTTAACGCATCCTTTGACAGCGATTGCCAGGGGATTGTCATTCGCTGAGACATATCAGGCCCTGTTTCGGCTTCAAAATACCTTGCACGCTGTAATATAACTGCGTTAAACGAATTATACCCGTCTATACTCATCCCGCCTAAACAGGAATCCAGGCTTCAAGACTCAGAACTCACCAAATCTGCTAATAATTGAAGACGAACATATAACTCGCGCCCAGTTGGCAGCGTATTTTGAAAAGGAAGACTACCGGGTTTACGAAGTACAGCCAGGAACTCGAAAACTTAGTCAGAGCAATCGAACAGGCCCGCTGGAAAGTCAACAGCAATCAGCAGACAGACGATCCAATTCAGCTTCGGCGACCTAGCGCCGATAATTCACCAGGGCGGCGTTGCATCAAATGTTAGCTTTGAGAAATTACACTTAGCTCTAAGAAATTACACTTAGCTCTAAGAAATTACACTTAGCTCTAAGAAATTACACTTAGCTCTAAGAATTTCAATAGATCACTGCAGCTCTGATGAATTATCTAGGCTAGGGCTGGAGATTAACTACATTCAGTTTCTCGACGGTTTTCGTGTCTCCGAAGTCGTAAAGATTCGTATCCAACAGATGTGATGGAACCACATTCGACATTGCTCTGAAAATGTTTTCCAGTCTTCCAGGCTGCTGTTTATTCCAGGTTTTGAGCATCTCTTTAATCATGGGACGCTGCAGGTTGTCCTGTGAGCCACAGAGATTGCAGGGAATGACAGGCATGTTAGTGATCTTACTATAACGTTCGATATCTGCTTCACTGCAATAAGCCAGTGGTCGTATCACCACATTCTCACCATCATCGCTCAGCAATTTTGGCGGCATCGTCTTGAGCTTGCCGCCATGAAACAGATTGAGAAACAGGGTTTCAATGATGTCATCACGATGATGCCCGAGTGCTATCTTGGTGAAGCCATGCTGTTTCGCATGCGTATAAAGAATGCCTCGACGAAACCGCGAACACCATCCACAGTATGTCTTGCCTTCCGGGACCATGTCAGTTACCAGGGAATAGGTATCCTCTTCGAGGATAGTGTATTCAACACCCAGTGATTCAAAGTAGCCTGGTAATACATCCTCAGGAAAACCGGGTTGCTTCTGATCGAGGTTGACAGCAACCAGTTCAAACTGAATGGGAGCGTGTGCCTGAAGACTCAAAAGAATATCCAGCATGGTCAGGCTGTCTTTACCGCCGGATATACAGACCATGATCCTGTCACCACCATCAATCATCGAGAAGTCGTCGACGGCTCGACCAGTTTCTCTTCGCAATCTTTTATGCAGTTTATTCTTCTCGATTTTTTTGCTGAGACCATGTTTGCTTGCACGGCTGCTCGTTTGCAGGGGTTTATCCATAATCTGACAAGGCCAAACATAAAAGAGCCGCAATTCTACACTTGCTGTTGCATAATCGTCGAATGATTTCAGCAATCCAATATCTAAGGCTGGTTCTCTTTCTTCTGTTTACAGCGACAGTCAGTGCAGAGGAATTTGGAACCGTGATATTGCAATATCATCACGTCGATACCTCAACACCTGCGATCACGAGTATCTCCATCGACGATTTTCGTTCACATCTGGACTATCTTTCAGAAAATGATTATTACGTTCAAACAGCCAGAGAGCTGATATCAACGCTCAGCTCTGACAATGAAATTCCTGACAAGCGGGTCAGCATCACTTTCGATGATGCCTATAAAAGTATCTATACAAATGCATATCCCCTGCTTAAACAAAAACGATTTCCATTCACGATTTTTGTGACGACCGATCTGATCGGCAGAAGGCACTATTTGAGTGCGGACCAGCTAAGAGAAATGCAACAACATGGGGCTACCATTGCCAATCACACTCATAGTCACACTCATCTTCTTCGTATGAAGACCGCAGAATCGAACGATGCCTGGTTGCTAAGAGTCAAGGCTGAAATCGAGCAGGCTCAGGCCATTCTGGAAAGTGAGTTCGGGGAAACACCGAGACTGCTTGCCTACCCATACGGCGAGTACAACCAGCAAGTCCTGGATCTCGTCGGACAAATGGGTTTTGTGGGTTTCGGGCAGCAGAGTGGTGCCGCGGGAAAAGGCTCATCACTACTCGTCCTGCCGAGATTTCCACTATCAGGTATCTACACTGACTTGAACTCATTCAGGCTAAAGATACGCACCCTGCCGATGCCATTGCATGTCTTTCCTGTTTTGGACCCTCAGGTATCTGAACCAACGTCGCAACCCACACTCTCACTGCAGTTCAAGCAAGGAAACTTCCGTCTTCATCAACTCTCCTGTTACGGCCCGGGAGGCCTGACAGATTTGCGTCAACTTTCAGCAACTGAATTCATCGCCAGGAGTAAGGTGCCAGTCCCTGTGGGTCGATCAAGGTACAACTGCACCATGCCGGTTAACAACAGCGATCGTTTTTACTGGTTCAGTCAATTGTGGATTCGGAAAAACGACGATGGCACCTGGTATCCTGAGTTGTAAGCCCGAGTTCTTTCGGTGACTATGCCACGTCCCTTAGCACAATTGTTGGAGGCGTTTTCACAACCTTGAATGTTGCTACAGTACCAATCACCCCAATAAGCACAGTGCCTACCAGGGGGCCGAGAAACCAGATTACCGGATTGATCGAATAGTCCAGTTCAAATATCTCAGTTTCGAGTCCCCAGACTGTGACCTCCGAACCCACCACCGCGAGTACCCCGGCGAACAACCCAAGTACACAAAACTCAATGACCAGGCTACCCATCACCAACCGCCGTCCGGCACCCAGGGTACGGAGTATCGCGTGCTGCCTAAATCTCTCATCCATGCTGGCTTGAACGCTGGCCAGCAATACAAGCCCACCGGAGATGAGAATTAACGCAAGTACCAGTTCAATGGCCAGGGTCACCTGGGAGATAATCGTTTTTATCTGCTCGATGATGGCGTCTACTTCGATCACGGTCATGGTTGGATGAGCACGCAACAATTCGTTCAGAAAGATTTTGTCTTCTCTCTCAAGGTAGAAACTGGTCATGAACGTGGATGGAAAATCATCCAGTGCGCCCGGCGACAGGATCATGTAGAAGTTGGGTCGCATGTTGTCCCAACTCACAGATCGGATACTCGTCACCGTTGTACTTAATTCGCGACCCTGGATACTAAATACAAGCTTGTCACCCACTTTAAGATCGTTGCTGCGTGCAAGATCCTTCTCCAGAGATATCTGAGGTTCGCCAGCATAATCCTCTGGCCACCAAACACCTGCGATCACACGATTATCATCAGGCAGGTGCGCCGCGTAGGTAAGGTTACGAGTAGATCCTGCTCTCGGCCCGCGATCTGCATCAGGGCCAGCCCTGCGACGACGATCATTGTCTCTGTCTTTTGCGCTTTGGCCATTAATCTCTGTAATGCGACCCTGAATCATTGGATACAATGGCTGCGATCTGATTTTATTATCTGTAAACAATCGATTAATCGAGCCAACATCGTCCGGCGAGATATTTATTGCAAAGTGGTTGGGCGCGCCTTCAGGAATTTGCGCCTCCCAATCCTCTATCAAAGCTGTGCGAACCAGAAACAGAATGAGCAGCAGCATGATCGCCAGACCAAATACCAGAATCTGCAATGTATTCTCCTGTCCTCGCCTTTGCATCCCTGCCAGTGCCAGTCGCCATACACTACCGGCCTGCATCCCCAGCACCCGCCCGGAACGGAGCAGGAGAAACGCAATTACAGACAGAACCGCGAGCGCAACAACACCACCAGAGAAGATCATGAGCGTCAGTTTCAAATCCTCGGAATACCACCACATCAATCCCAGAGTACCCAGGATACCAACCGAATAGGCCAATCGATTGGTCACACTCCCTTCTTCCACATCTCTTCGTATAACGCGCACGGGTTCTATTGATCTTAATTTCAGCAAGGGTGGTAACGCGAAGGATAAAAGACATACGAAGCCAGTAATCAGACCCAGCCAGATTGGTCTGAGACCAGGCGCTGGTAATTCAATCGGGATATAGGGTGCGAGAATACTCACAATACCGATCTGCGCTGCAAATCCAAGGCTGCTTCCTGCCAGCGTAGCAACGAGACCAAGAATGACGAATATCACGAGAAACAAACCGTCAATACCATTGGGCGTAGCACCGAGGGTTTTCAGAATGGCCACATGATCATAGTGCCGGTGCGAATACCGCTGCGCCGATAATGCAATTGCCACACCCGATAAAATGACTCCCAGCAAGCCACCCAGAAGAAGAAACCTCTCCGCACGATCAAGCGCATTGCCAATTGATTCAGTGCCTTCCTTGACTCCAAAAATCCGACTGCCTTCCTTCAGCCTGGGCTTCACCCAGCTTTGAAACTCTGCCAGCGAGTCTGTGTTCCCAGAAAAAAGGTACCGGTAAGTAATTCGGCTCCCTGGTTGCACCACTTCAGTGGTAACGACATCAGCCAGATTCATCATCACTCTTGGCCCCGTGCTGCTGAAACCACCCCCCCTGTCAGGTTCCTTAATTAGCGCTTTACTGACGACGAAGGTTGCCGCCCCAATGTCTATGATATCTCCTGTTTGAATATCCAGGGATGCTATCAGACGACTTTCAACCCAGACTTCACCAGGCTTCGGGCCATGCTCAACAACCTCACCCCTGGTGAATGGTGAATCTGAAATCCTCAGGTTGCCACGAAGCGGATAATAGTCATTAACAGCTTTTACAGAAGAAAATTGTGCTCTATCGTCTGAAAATACCATTGACAGGAATATCAACGCCTCAGCCTGCTTGAGTTCAAGTACTTCAGCCTGAAGCAGAATCTCCGATGGAATAGACGCATTACTCACAATCACCCTGTCTGCTGCGAGAAAAGTTGCTGATTCACGTTCAAGCGCCTGTTGCAGCCGATCTACAAATAACGTGATAGTAGTTACGGTACTGACAGCAATGACAAGTGACGCCAGTAACAGCGTCAGTTCACCTGAACGCCAGTCACGCCATAGCAGTCTCACAGCAAGTGGTACATTCATCAGCTTGTAGCCACTGTCTTGTTATTGTCCAGCATGCCCGATTCAATCTGGATTGACCTGTCACAACGTCCGGCCAATCTCTGATCATGTGTCACCAGGACAAGTGTGGTACCGAATTCATGGTTCAGATCAAACAACAGATCAATGATATGAGCACCTGTTTTTGTGTCGAGATTTCCCGTCGGCTCATCCGCAAAAAGAATCTCAGCAGAAGAAGCAAACGCCCTTGCGATGGCGACTCTCTGCTGCTCACCGCCTGATAACTGCCTGGGATAGTGATGCATCCGATGACCCAGACCAACTCGCTCAAGCACTTCCCTTGCTTTCTTTTCTGCATCTGGATCATTTTTTAACTCGGCTGGCAGCATGACATTTTCTATTGCCGTAAGACTTACCAGCAATTGAAAGGTCTGAAAGACAAATCCCACCATCTCACCGCGAACCCTGGCACGCTGCTCTTCGTCCATGGCTGTCAGTTCATTATCCGCCAGGTATATCTCCCCTCTTGTGGGAATATCAAGCCCGGCGATCAGACTGAGCAGCGTCGTTTTCCCCGATCCTGAGGCACCGACGATAGCCACTGTTTCTGACTTCTTGATTTCAAGGTCAATCCCTTTCAAGATGGTCAACTGGCCCTCTGAGGTGTCAACTGTTTTACCGAGGTCGACAGTTTTGATCATAGTTAATAATTCAGTATCCAACATTACAACAACCCTAAAAATGTTGACACAAATAACCCTGTGTATGGGATTATTGTGTTTTGTTCTTCCTGCTACCGCCAAAGAATCCACCATTCTGGTTTTTGGCGACAGCGTTAGCGCAGCCTATGGCATGGACCCTGAACAAGGCTGGGTACATCTGCTCACCAAACAGCTCCAGAAGACCTGTGAATCAGACTACCAGGTTATCAATGCCAGCGTCAGCGGCGAGACCACTGGTGGTGGATTGATAAGATTACCTAAATCACTGGAGATTCACCAACCTGATGTCCTTATTCTGGAGTTGGGAGGTAACGATGGTTTAAGAGGGTACCCGATCGGCAAAATCGAAAACAACCTAATTGCTATGACCCGAATGGCACAAGCCGCCGGTGCCCGGGTGCTGCTTATCGGCATGGTGCTTCCGCCGAACTACGGCAAACGTTATACCACGGCCTTCGAAACCATTTTTTCGCGGGTTGCCGGTGAACTTGGCATTTCATTCCTGCCCTATCTGTTGCAGGGGGTAGCCACACCTGAAAGCCTCCTGCAGGGAGACGGGATTCACCCGAAAGCCGAGGCCCAGGCAATGCTTCTTGACGATATCTGGCCCCATCTGGCAGTGCTACTTAACGATCCATCAGCCTAGCAAGAGATCCATCAGCCTAGCAAGAGAGGTCTCAGACACGAATGGCACTTATTTGGGAACAAGTTGCAGCTAACGATCCTATCTTGACAAGGTTGTGAGTGTAGGGTCCAGGTTTCTCTTTTCGTGTTGGTTCTGCAGCGTGCAAAGGCACCAGCCGGAGCCGCGAAGCTATCCGAACTAGTGGAGCACAGGGATGTGCGGAACGAGTATGCGAAAAGAGAAACCCGGGATCGGAATGACTTAAGAGTACCTCGTAAGAGTATTTAAGTAAGTGCCAGTGGTCTCAGTAACTTTTCAGCTTCTCGCCAGGCTGGCATCGCCTGATCCAGCAATCGGTAAAAAGCCCTGCTGTGATAAAAATGTACTAAATGGCAAAGTTCGTGCGTAATCACAAAATTAATCGCCTTAATATCGTGTCGAACCAGCAGCGTGTTCAAGCACATCTCGCCATCATGTGAGCAACTGCCCCAGCGTGATCTCATCTTTCTAACCCGTAATACCGATGGTTTCACCTGTGCGGGAAACGTCTGAGTACAAACAGCAAGTTGTCGACAAAAGACCGGCAGGCTCTGCTTCCTGTAAAACCTATCCAATTGAGTCCTCACCCTCAACGGATCACATGGATCCAGACATCTGACCAGCAACTTGCCGTCTTCGATGCGCACCCTGCCCTTTCCTTCAGACAGGCTTAGTGGGTAAATCTCACCGAGATAAAAGTGCGTTGAGTCTTGTGTGTATTCAATTTCCAGTTCCCGGGGTTCGCTTGCCAATTCCTCCAGGGCTTTGAATGTCCATTCAGTACGAGCTGTCAGGAAAGCGTCAATCTCAAGCCAGGAACACTTCAAAGGAACACGTAGTTCCACAGGTTTATTACCCGGAAATACATGAATGGCGAGTGACTTTCGCCGTTGACGAATAATATCAAGATCAATCTGACGATTGTGGAACGACAGTGTTCGACGATAACTCTGTTTGCTCAACAGTCTGTTGCTTCAGAAAGGTAATCCAGCAGAGAATTATACTGACAAATCAACACATGGAATAGTCGCAAGCTGGCTCGCCATCCCATAGAACGGTACCTAAATGGCAAAGCAGTGAGCCTCATCTCTGGTACTACAATCGATGTTTCGCCCCGAAAAGACAGGGATATCCATTTCCCTGAAATTTCCATCCACAGGTATCCCTCGATCTGAAAGATAAATCTGCAAACACATATTCATCCGTGCGGACTTTTATCACCTTAGTCGTCTCATAGCCATCCATCCCAGGGATCACCAGATCGAACTTTTCCACACTATCCTGACCATCGCCGGCTTCTCAGACCTCATGACCATCTTCCTCAAGTAAATAGGACAGCACTCCCCTGTTTGCCGCCTGGCCATCAACTATGAGTATTTTCAATCGAAAATCACTTTTAATACTCACACGAATCGCGCATCTGAGAGCTATCCGGTTTCTCAGCGGCTGCTCTTATTAAAGAATAACAGGCATCCGGAAAGCAGTTGGTAAAATTTTTCTCAGCCCTTTACTAATCGCCAGATGATGCACCGGCACAGGGTGGTGAGGTTGGCGCCTGGCTATTTTTCTTGGTCCATTCAGCATCGGTGAAAGTGTGTATTGCCAGGGCGTGAACCTGATTGGCCAGTTCTTCGGCAAGGATCTGGTTAATTCTTCTGTGACGCTGAAGCAGACGCTGGCCTTCAAATTCATCTGACACCACAACGACCTTGAAATGGCTTTCCGAACCAGCCGGAACACTGTGGTTGCCACTTTCATTCACAACTTCAAGATATCCAAGGGAGATTTCGTTTGTCAGTTTCTTTTCAATAATTGCTTGTAAAGACATACCCTCAACCTGTCAGCATATGAGCTATTTCTAACCTTTTGAGTCTAGTGTAAACACACCATCCCAGTTGGCCGGTGGTGGTGACTCGATAAATTGATCACAACGTTCGATGTAGGTGGTACTGGGTCCATCATCCTGCACGATCGCCAGTGACAATTTGAAGGCAGCTTTTGCCTCAGCATAATTTCCGTCACGATAGAGTCCCAGGCCTTTCTCAAACTGCGCCATCAGATCAGCTTCCAGTCCATGAGTTCCGCCTTTCTGGTCTAGAAGTTGGAAAACCTTAATGGGTTCACTTTTTCCGACAACCCGAATAATATCCAGCTCGCGAACGTCAACATGATCCTTGACCGCAAGATAGGTTGCTTCTGAGATCATCAAATCAGAGCCATAGGCCTTGTTTGCACCTTCAAGTCGAGCTGCAAGGTTTACGGCATCACCCATGATGGTGTAGTCCATACGCTGTGCAGATCCCATATTGCCGACCACCATGGAACCGCTATTCAGTCCCATGCGAACATTAATCGCAGGTCCTCCTTCCTTTGCCCATTTACTGCGCAGCTCAACCAATTTTTTGTTCATATCGATGGCGGCAAAGCAGGCCAGTTTCGCATGCTCTTTCTGAATGGCGGGTGCACCCCAGAACGCGATAATCGCATCACCCTCAAACTTATCGATAGTTCCCTCAGTACTGATAATGATGTTACACATTTCAGTGAGATAATCATTTAGCACGTTGACCAACTCAGATGGGCTCATATTTTCTGAAATAGTTGAGAACCCAGCAATATCAGAAAAGAACGCCGTCATCTCACGCTCCTCGCCACCCAGGGATAACTTCGCCGGGTCTTTAACTAGATCAGCAACCACGGTCGGGGACAGGTACTGACCAAACATATCTCGAATCAGTGCTTTCCCGTTCATCTCTGCCAGGTAGTACCGCGAATTGATCAGAATAATGGCAATGACTGACGCGAGCAAAACGTAGCTCATCGAGAGAATGTATCCAGAATCTACATAGATAAACACAGTGATGAAGATATATAGAATCAGGAGAGCCACACTCACTGAGTTGCGTGGTAATGGATTCGTGATTGCTCGTGTGCCAATAAATGCAATCATCATGAGCAAAGCGATAATCGCTTCTACAAGAAATGAGGCAGCCTGCAATGGGCCCTTATTAAGGATGGTCGCTATCGTATTGGCAACGATCTCGACTCCAAATACATTCCCCACCGGTGTTTCAAATTCATCGTGAGCGACTTCAGCTACCTCACCAATCAGGGCGATCCTGCCTTCAACAAGGAAAGCAAGATCTTCCAGCTCTTCCTCATCTTCAACGAAAAGAATATCAGAGGCAGACATCCCAACGACCTCATGCAGTTTTGCAGTACCTCCTGCACCATCAGGAGGCAAGCGAGGATAATCAATATACAAATCGTTAAACTGATCGAGATTCAGTTTAATCTGGTCACCCATTTTCAGTACATTACCGATCAGTGAAATATCATCAGTATCAATATCTAGATAGTTGGCAACAGCACGAACGGAGACTGGCCATTCGCCAGCTTCTTCTGCAATCTGCGGGTACATCTTCAATCGCACAATTCGTTCAGATATGACACTGTTGGGTGAGATGTTGGAGTAACCTGAAGTTGTCAAATCATCAAAACGGGGAATAGCTTTATTGATGCCGATAAAATCATCTCCCTCAAGCTGGGCCTGAGAGACCATCAGTACATTTGCCGCATCCTGTAAAGCAATCTCAAGGGTGAGATCCTCGCCATAGGCACTATTGAAATCCAGAAGCATGTCGACAACTATTACCGCGGCACCCATTTGTGCCAGGCGATCGATGATGGTCGAAAGATCGGTTCTTTTCAGCGGGAACTTGTCGTATTCATCATAGAAAGCTTCATCAGTAAAGACGATGACTATTTTTTCATCAAGCGGTCTGGTAAATTCCTCAGCGCCATAATAGGTTCTTATCAACTGTCGATAAGACAGTGTCTCATCCTCAATAAGAGAAAACGCTTCGCTGTATTCAAAGAAAATTGCCAGAAGAAAAAAGATTACTGTGGCAAGAATGTCATAACGCGTTTCAGTCAATCCCATTCCTTACACTTCCTTTCTAAGTATTTTCAGGCAAAAAAAACGTTGAGAATCATATAAGATCATAACGGGCTTTTACAGTGTTGACGATATATCAAAAATCCTCCTCTAACATGGCGTTATAGAGCCGCGCCTCATTTACTCGAAGATCGCTCAGCTTCAAATCTTGATATGACTGTATCAAGAGTGGTCGCATATCGTTGTCGTCCGGATTCTCGTTGAAATACTCACGATAGGTGTCCATTGCAGCAATGTACATGTTCTCGGATTCAAAAAGATTAGTTGAAAGAAAAACATCATCACCAAATCCCTTGATCTCAGTCAGTATCTTCTTCTCTTGACCACCGTCAATCCATATGAAGGTTGAGTCTTTTCGCGGAATGTATACTGTACCGTCATTGTCCAATACTTCCACCCGGTAAGTATGTTCTCCTACAGAAACAGCCGCTATCGAATAACGAATCATTTCGGCATTTGAATGCGCTGCGACGTCGTGAACTTGACCATCAATTATCAGACGGTACGAAAATTCCGGACATGCATTTCGCCAGACCAGATCAGGAAACGAAGCAGAAAGAGTCACCTTACGAATAGTTCTCACCTTGTTATCGCAGGCCTGCTCATCTTTTGTAGTCACACTACGACGCACAGTTGTATAGCGTTGCGCCTTTGCAAATTTATTGGAAAGTCCCTGAAAAATGCTGGAAGATTCTTGCTCGGGTTTCGACAGACTGCCAGACACGAGAGATACATCTGTGTCAGTTATTACAATTTGACTATTGGGCCCAAGTGACTGCGCCATTCCTGAAGTCTGATTTATCAGTTTGCCACCACCATTGGCGCCGGTCTTAATCTGATACCCGGAAAACAGATACTTGGTTCTTAGAACGGGTCGCCAGGCGTTGCCATTCCGACTATATTCCACCTCTCCACTTACCTGCACTAATTTCGCAACCGGAGGTTCTCTCCCAGCTGCAGCATTACTGACACTCAGCAAAATGAATGCAATCAGCGTCGTAATACCCACAATCTTCGATTTCATCTCCTTCTCCTTAGAACATTAACCGAGAATGACTCAGTCGTTTTCGGTTGGTTTCGCATGCAATCATCAATCAACAGCTGCAAACAAAGTAATCAATCTTTGATAGGATATGTTAGCCCTATACGATCAACCGGACTTAACCATTTGTCGGTTGTACAGTTCATCTTGTCAGTTACAGCCAGGTTTTCGCGGCTTTCGGTCCTGCATACATCACTAACCCATATCATATTCCATTTGAACACCGGCTACTTCTATTATCTTGTCGCCAGATTCCAGTTTACGCGATTTGAATCCCGTGGTTCTCCATTCACAAGCGGTACTTTATCCTTGTCCTTACCCCAGTCGACATGAATGATGAAATGCCCCGGGGTCATTTTGAAACAGCTGCAATCTGAACCCCTGGCTCGCCGATAGTCATCAGTCCTTCTTCCAACTGGATTTTTGACCGTTTTTTTGACCGCTCAACCTTTCACCTGGATACCATTGGTACTGCCCATATTCTGGATCAGATAATGACCAGATACCGTCTGAATCTGAGCAGGCGCCATTCACCACTGAATATTTTATCGAAATGTCACATTCTGATTTTCAACCAATCGTTGTCACTTCACTATTGATCACAATCTGATTAATAGGTGGGTCTTTTATGACAATTACCTTCATAGACATCGACGTCTGATCATCCCCACTTAAAACCCAGGTTATTCAAACCAGTTAATAATTTTGAAACAGTCCCCTTTCATCAGAAACGGTTTGAGTATTCTAACCAGAACTACCGAAATATTATCCTTCCACCACTGGCATTGGCGACATTGACCAGGTGACTCGCAGTCTCACCCAGACTGCCGCCGAGTTTGCGAATCGTCGATTCGATATCAGTATCCCGGACGAGATCAGTTGGCGGATCATTGACGATTGAGTACACCAAAGTCGCCACTGACTCACCTTTGAATGGCAAATCATCGAGGCAGAGCTGGTAAAGTACGACACCCGGAGAAAAGAGGTCTGCTCGCCCTTCGACCTTTTTGCCCATGCACTGCTCAGGGGACATGCAGTTTGGTGTACCGAGTACAGTACCAGTTCTGGTTTCGCCTGAATCGGTAATGCGCACGATACCAAAGCCTGCAAGTTTGAAAGTGTGAGACTCAGGATCATACATGATGTTAGACGGTTTAATGTAATCATCGAGATCAGTACTCTTCGGAAGTTCCATCGCAATACAGGCAAGGTCGCTTTCTTCGCCCGCATCATAGATTGCGACAATGTTGGCCTGATTCAGACGACCAGCAGAGCTAAGGGTGAAGTTTGCAGGTGAAAAATCCTCTGAAGCGTTGGGATGTCTTTGTGACCCTCATTCTGTTTCTTGTCACGATCCCCGCAGAAAGACTCGAAGTGTTCCCCCGATTGAGGATCAGATCATATTATTTCGTCATATATTGCGTGCCAGTATGGGTGACCCGGAACTAACCCGGTTAAGAGACGAAATAATGATCATTTCGCTGGATGAGACCTTATACCAGGAATACGGTAGTTTCCCATTCAGACGTACCAATCCGGGCAGTGAATTTGATTCAGATGAGTTGACGGAAGTGAAGGAGAGATTTTTTCGTTAAGCGGAAAAGGCACTATTCTTTTTTCTCAGTTTTGTCCCTGCACAGCAAACATTTCTAATCTCATCTGTTCGCACACTGGATTCACATTTAGTATTCTGCCTGCTTTCGAAGCCCAACATAACCGACATGAACAGCATCTCAGCCATGAAAACACCGCATGCCGAATTACTTCCCAGTCACAATGACGAAAACGGTTGCGAACGACCGAATATCAATCATGAGAGTGCAGATCATAAAGGATGTCAACCTGACAACCTCTCCATAAACAGCAGGTGGGAATCCACCAAGAAAGTCTCTTGAGTTACCTCGGTATCATTGTCAATCCCATGTCTGGTCGAGACGTTCGCCGCGTCGCAGCCAAGGCCAGCACCAGTACCCATCATGAAAAAAGCCAATTGGTAAAACGGCTCGTCCTGGGGGCATTGGAACAGGGGGTAGATCGAATCTATCTTGCCAATGAGCCATTTCGAATCAATGAACGCGCCATTGAAAATCTGCAACAGCGGGACAAAGTCGAGATATTTGATTTCCCTATATCTCATTCAGACCAAGATACCGTCCATATGGTAAATCTAATGTGGGACGCGGGTTGTCGAACATTTATTGTCCTGGGCGGTGACGGAACCAATCGTGTCGTTGCCAAAACAAAACCTGACGCCATCATTCTGCCATTATCGACAGGTACCAACAATGTATTCCCGCTGCTCATGGAAGCATCTGTGGCTGGCGCTGCAGCAGGACTAGTCGCCACCAGAAAACTAAAACACGAAAATCACTGTTTTCGGTGCAAACAGATTCACATTTCTATCAACGGAATCCTGAAAGATATTGCTCTGATTGACACGGTACTTCTCAAGGACGACATGGTCGGAAACCTTCTGCCTTTTGCACCTGATAAGTTATGTCAGATATTTCTGACGCGGGCGGAACCGGCTTCGATTGGCATGTCACCCATCGGTGGTTATCTGATCCCATGCAACATCACGGATGACTTTGGTGTAATGATAAGCTGCGGAGAGCAGAATCAGACCCGCTCTGTTCGCGTTCCTCTCTCAGCAGGGCTCTATGGTGAGGTCCCGATAATTTCTGCTTCCGAGATGGCACTGGGTCAAACTTATTTATGCCCGGTGCCTGGCATCCTGGCTTTCGATGGCGATCGTTCCATAGAACTCGGTGTGGATGACACAGTGGAGGTCACAATTCGCAAAGATGGCCCCTGGATTATCCTTCCTGACAAAATCCTCTCTGCTGCGGCTCAGCACGGGTTGTTGGCCAGTGGTGGCGAAAGCAGATAGTCTGTACACCTCGATTCGCCTAAATGCTAATATCTTAATCTAAAAGAAGAAACGCTGGTCGATCCACCCGTCACTACACCGGGAGAAATAACTAAAGACGAACCGATCAAGGTTGCTCAGGCTGAAGATTACCAGAACATCAGCCGGGACATCACGGAATTAACGGTAGATGTTCGCACCGAAGTGCAGGCTTTGGTTGATCTCTGGGCTGCAGCCTGGTCCGAGAAGAACGTCGTTCAATACCTGGCCTGTTATTCTGTGGATGTTAGTATGCCTGGCAAACAGTCTCGACCTCAATGGGAAGCATTGCGTCGTTCACGATTGACTAGACCTCGAACAATCGAAGTCAAAGTAGTTTATGAAAAACTGGAAGTGACTGAGCCCAATGTCATACAAGTTATCTTCGATCAGACTTACCGTTCAAATCTTTACCGGGATCGTACCAGGAAACAACTGTTGGTCAGAAAGGAAAGAGAGGATTGGCGAATAATGTTGGAACGCAGCCTCTAGCAATTTATCACGACCCAACTAAAATCTTTTATAATCAATGTTAAGCAAGAAGGGGTTTAATGAACGATATCGCAGCGCCAGTACCAGCCGCCACCATTTTAATGTTACGAAACGGACCCACCGGACTCGAGGTCTTTATGGTCGTTCGTCATCATCAAATTGATTTTGCATCAGGAGCTCTGGTTTTTCCTGGTGGAAAGGTCGCTGACGGAGATGACGAGGTCCGAGATCGATGCACGGGCGCAAGCGATAACGATACTGAATTTGCCCTGCAGGTAGGTGCAATCAGGGAGGCGTTTGAGGAATGCGGGATCTTGCTGGCCAGACAAGCAGATTCAGAGACTCTGATCAGTAGTGTACGCCTGGCAGAACTCGAGCATTACCGGAAACCCCTGGCAAAAAGTGAGTTAAAGATCGGTGAATTTCTTAAAAAAGAAAATCTGACCCTCGCCTGTGATCAACTGCATCACTACGCCCACTGGATCACCCCTGAAACGATGCCGAAGCGTTTCGATACTTATTTTTATCTGGCTGAAGCCCCGGCTGATCATGTCGCCATACATGATGGTCATGAATCCGTTGACTCAATCTGGATATCACCTAATGCGGCTATTGAAGGCGCTAAATCCGGAAAATACACGATCATATTTCCAACCCGACTTAACATCGCCATGCTGGCCGAAAGCAGCTCTGTTGCAGAGGCTATAGAAATGGCAAATCAAAGAGAGATCGTCACAGTCCTACCCTGGGCAGAAATCCGTGACGACGGAAGATATCTGTGTATTCCCAAGAACGCCGGATACGTGGCCTCCGAGGAGAAGCTTGAAGGGCGTCCAGCCTAGCTAAGCGTAATCTTCAAAGGCACAAAGAACTTGTGATTCACCGTTGCAGCGAGCCTCACTGTTGCCCCTCTGAGGTTATTCCCTCAGTACGGTTATTAAGCCAAAAATCAGGCTGTTTTAAGGCGACGCTCTTCAGCTTTTGGATCGCCAGATTCACCCAGAGACTGTCCCCCAACGAAAGGGTATTTGATTCCTGCCATTTTCTGAGCGACTCGAATCACCTGACAGGCATAGCCAAATTCATTGTCATACCAGATGTATAGGACAATTGTCTTTCCATCAGCAATGGTTGCGTGAGCATCCACCATCCCGGCATGTCTGTCGCCAACAAAATCTGACGACACAACTTCGTTCGATTCGGTATAACCAACCTGCCTGTTCATGCTTGAGTTTAACGACACATCACGCAAAAACGCATTTACCTGATCACGCGTAACTTCCTTTCTAACTCGCAAGTTCAGAATAGCCATTGACACATTTGGCACGGGAACACGGATGGAGTTTCCGGTTAGTTTCCCGGCGAGTTCAGGAAGCAGTTTGCCTACCGAACGGGTTGCATTTGACTCCGTCAGCACCATATTCAAAGCTGCACTGCGACCACGGCGGTCCTTCGAATGGATATTGTCATGAAGATTCTGATCATCTGTATAGGCGTGCACAGTTTCCATATGACCGTGTTCGATACCAAATTCATCATTGATGCATTTCAAGACCGGGACAATTGCATTGGTCGTGCAGGATGCCGCACCAATAATCTGGTCATCCGGATCAATCAGATCGGAGTTAACCCCAGAAACGATATTCTTCAGGTCTCCCTTGCCAGAAGTCGTTAACAATACCTTCGATACCCCTTTAGACTGAAGATGTTGAGACAGTCCTTGCTCATCCCGCCAGGCACCTGAGCTATCAATCACCATCGCATTGTTGATGCCATACTCCGTGTAGTCTATTGAGGCCGGATCACCGGAGTAGATGAAGCGGATCACATTACCGTTACAGACCAGTACGCCATTTTCTTCGTCAACACGAATCGTTCCCTTGAAATTGCCGTGTATTGAGTCACGGCGCAGCAGGCTTGCACGTCTATTCAGGTCCTTGATGGGATCCTTGGGTGATCTCAGCACTACTGCTTTTGGCACAAGATTGTGTCCACCACCTGTTTTCTCAACCAGCAAACGGGTCACCAGGCGACCAATCCGCCCGAAACCATAAACCACCACATCTCTTGGATCGTGCATCACAGTATCGGTTCCGATAATACTGGCACATGCCTGTTCAATAAATTCCTGCATGGACAGACCCTGGTTGTCCGCCATAAAACTCGAAGTCAGTCGGCCCAGATCGAGATGTGCTGGTGTCAATTCAAGCTTGCTGAGGATTCCCAAAATTGGATGAGTCTCAAATTCAGACATCTCATTTTTCTCAATCTGCCTGACGAAACGGTGAGCCTTCATCAGGTCAATAACCGACCGGTTATTAAGAGGTAAACCATGTATGTAGAGCACAACATTCCTTCGATACAATGCGCCGATCATTGGGATCATAGCTTCAGCTAGGGCTTCTCTCTCTTTCCAGTCAGAGAATACGCCATCAAGACCCGGTCGTGTCACGGACTACTCCTCAAAATACAGGTTATTACAACTCATTTATTTGGTGGTGAATTGGCTCTGGCCAATTCGACGCTATTATCGAGGGTTGCTATGTTTAACGCAACAAAAGCCTTCAGCTGTTACAAAAAACAGGTCTGACAGGAACGATCTAATAGCACATACGTATATGCCATTCAGGTCAAACAGGATTACTACCGCTGATCAAGCACCAGGATGCTTCTGTTCTGATCAATATGAAAGTCATAATGCCGAAGGAAGTTCATTCCAAGCAAACCTTCTACCTTACCTTGCATTGCCATATCCAGGGCCCCGACGGTTACATTGTTCAACCTGGCTCTGCCCAGGCCAAAACTGTCAATCGTTACCACCGGCGCCTGAACCACACCGTTTGCAGT
>Ga0207986_1000294_pt1 | contig 24059 bp, 23 predicted proteins | sample ETNtaG_26_FD_185764 | JGI IMG/M metagenome (GOLD analysis project Ga0207986, IMG submission 185764) | Marine microbial and viral communities from oxygen minimum zone, Eastern Pacific Ocean - ETNP201302SV89 (SPAdes) (version 2) | ecosystem: Environmental > Aquatic > Marine > Oceanic ... | reverse complement strand
GAGTTCATCCCGTCTGGCTGGAAGCCGCTCTGGTTCGACTCTATGTTTGCGGGCAAGATCGTGAAGCAGTTCAAGCCGCTGGTTGACTTCAGCCAGTCTTTGGGGGTTGTGCTCGATGGTTTCAAGGTGCTGTTTCAGGTGCGTCACACTCTCACCGATGGTTATCATCGATTCATTCAGTAGGTCGACCCCAGGCTTGAGGCCGGGATCATACTCGGCCAGGGTCTCTAAAGTGGTGAGCTGTTCGCCGAGTCGATCACTGATGCTCGATTGATCGATCTCATCCAGCTGGTAACAGGCCGCTCCTATTCCCGAGATCAACTGATCGGCATGGCTAAGACGTTGCAACTCATTCTCAAGCTGAGTGATCTCGTCTTCGACCAGCCCGGCCTGATCCAGCTCTTCAAGCTGAAACTCCAGCAGCTGAACCCTCGATTCTCGTCCCTCATCGCCACCTTCAAGTGCTCTTTTTCTCTGTTGCAGGTCACCTAACTCACGGTAGAGTTGTGAGAGGGAGGCCACCTCATCAAGGGTGTTGGAGAAGCTGTCGACAATCAGGCGCTGGGTGGCCCTCTTGTTCAATGACTGATGTTCATGCTGGCTGTGGATATCAACCAGCAGCTCGCCGAACTCCTTGAGCATCTGAACTGTAGCGGGATGGCCATTGATCCAGCAGCGGGATCCCCGTTGACGGTGAAGGGTGCGGCGAAGCAGGCACTCATCATTACTGCTCAGCTGTTGTTGTTCAAGCCACTGGGTTGCGCTGGGATGGCGCCTGAGGGAGAGATGTACCGAAAGGTCCGCACTTTCGCGCCCATGACGGATCACCGATGAATCGCCCCGATCTCCAAGGAGGAGGCCGAGGGCATCAACCATGATCGATTTGCCGGCGCCGGTCTCACCGGTCAGGGCCGTCATCCCGTCGTCAAATTCGATATCGAGTTTGTCGATGATGGCAAGATTGTGGATATGCAGAGAAGTGATCACAGCTCAGAGGCGGCCACCCCATCCCAGTTTGGAACGCAGGACTTCATAGTGGCTGTGGCCTGAAACACGAAGCAGTTTGACCGAAGATTGAGCCCTCTTTATGGTGATTTTTTCACTCCCGTCGAGGGTAACGACATTAAAGCCATCGACAGAGACCCGTGCTGAATCAACCTCTGCATGAAGCATGTTAATGGAGATAAGCCGCTGATCATCAATCACCAGGGGCCGGTTGCTTAAGGTGTGAGGGCAGATTGGGACCACATTGATTGCCGGTAGAGTGGGCAACAAAATGGGGCCACCTGCAGAGAGGGAGTAGGCGGTAGAGCCGGTTGGGGTCGCGACGATTAGCCCATCACCCCGATAGCGGGTAACAAAATCGTCATCAACCATCATCTCAAACTCAATCAGTCGGGCGGTTTCGCCTTTGTTGATCACCACATCATTGAGCACGCTTGAGCTGTGGATCAGTTCCTCTGAGCGTTCAACCTCAAGAGCGAGCATGGTTCGGTTTTCAAACCAGAACTCTCCGGCCAGGATCCGGTTGAAATCCTCAACCATGCTGTCAGCTTCAAGGTCGGTCAGGAACCCTAACCGTCCGAGGTTGATGCCTAATACAGGGGTTTGTGAGGCCGCCATTGAGCGGGCAACAAGCATCATTGATCCATCGCCACCGACGGCTACCGCAAGGTCGGGGAGGGGATCACCCTGATCCTGCAGTTCAGGGCCATGGAAGACCGCATCACTGACAAAGACAGTGTGCCCCAGTTCATGGAGGTGTTGCTGGAGCCTTTGCAGGGTCTCCTGTTGACTTGGGTCGTTGAGGCGCCCGTAGAGGCCGATGGTTTTAAAGTGATCTGGCATTATTGTTTTAAAATAGGTCAAATTGTAATTAATATTAAGTGGCAATCTATCATGGGTCGGATATTGTGCCAATCGGCTCTCGGAGTTGATTTTATAACCCTTGACACCTGGGGCGGGCGATTGCTAGCGTCACACTCAGGGATTACCGATACCAATATTAGCGAGAATGTCCAATAACCTGTTAAATCAGCGAACTGAATTCCTCTTCAGAGCCCTCATTCAACGTTATATCAATGACGGGAACCCTGTTGGTTCACGGGTGCTTGCCCGGGAATCGGGCCTTGAGGTGAGCCCGGCAACTGTTCGAAATATCATGGCAGATCTTGAGGATATGGGCCTGATCAGCTCTCCCCATACTTCAGCTGGAAGAATGCCCACCCAGAAGGGATACCGGTTCTTTATCGACAGTATGTTGACGGTAAAAAAACTGCGCCCTGAAGTGATTGATGAGATTGAGGATGAGTTCTCTGGTGATACTGATCCTACGGCACTGGTGGCCAAGGCCTCTTCACTCCTCTCCAGAATCTCCCATTTTGCAGGAGTTGTGGTTGCCCCCAATGCAGATCAGGCCCGTTTTCAACAGCTTGAGTTTGTCTCCCTCTCAGATCAAAGGGTGTTGGTGATACTGGTTACCACCGATGGCCGGGTACAGAACCGGGTCATCCATGTTGATCGGGACTACTCGCCGAGCGAACTGGTCGAGGCCGCCAACTACTTCAACGAGATGAACAGCGGCAATACTCTGGGCGTGGTAAGGATGCAGATTATCAACGAGATGAAGAGTGAGAGCGATGAAATGAGCCGCATAATGCGTGTTGCCATGTCCATGGCTCGTGAGTTCTTCGATGAGGAGCAGGATCACGAGAGTGATGTGGTCTTAAGTGGTGAAGAGAATCTGTTTGACATACCCGATTTCAATGAGATGAAAAAGCTTAGGGAGATCTTTGACGCTTTCAGGGCCAAGAGTGATCTCCTCACGCTCCTTGATCAAAGTATGCAGGCACAGGGTGTTCACATCTTTATTGGAGATGAGTCGGGCTATAAGGCCCTGCATGACTGTTCGCTGGTTACTGCCTCCTATCAGGTCGAGGGGGAGCGCATTGGCACCCTGGGGGTGATTGGCCCAACCCGGATGGCCTATGAGAGTGTGATCCCCTTTGTCGATGTGACGGCACGACTGCTCTCCAGTGCACTCAGTGGAAATACCAACCCCCGTCTGACTTGATTGTCGGCGAAGCCTGTAGGTCTCAGGCCTCCCATACCCGCAAAAAGAAGTGAAATAAAATCAAAATTACCCTTGAAAAAGGGGTTGATTAGACCCATATCCACTATATCTCACCAAGCCCCAGTACAAATTGAGGTAGACGTTTAATGACATCAACAGAATCAAAGCCAAACCCGGATCAAGATACCCCAAATAGCAAGGCCCCTCCCGAAGAGAGAGAGGATGATAAAGAGGAGGCAACTCCTCAGGAGGGTAATCCAGTAGAGGCAGATAATGAAGCAGAAAATAGTAACGAAATAAAGACATTACAGGCAGAACTTGACAAGGCAAATGATTCCTATCTGCGGGCAGTGGCTGAGATGGAGAATATCCGGCGTCGGGCTGAGAACGATGTGATCAATGCCAGAAAATTCGCCATTGAAGGCTTTGCCTCTGAAATGCTTCAGGTGAAAGAGAGTCTTGATCTTGCCCAGGCTGCAGAACTCGGTAGTGATGAGACCGCGGCGGACAAGATGCAGGAGGGGCTGGCACTGACCCTTAAACAGATGATATCGGTGTTTGAGAGATTCGGTCTTGAAGAGGTGATGCCTGAAGTCAACGAACGTTTTGATCATGCACTCCATCAGGCGATAACCATGCTGGAGAGCAGTGATGTAGAACCCAACCACATTGTTAATGTGGTGCAGAAGGGGTATCGCCTGAAAGATCGCCTGCTGCGCCCAGCGATGGTGGTGGTGGCCAAGGCCCCAGCAGAGTGATCCGGGAACTGGTGAGAGTTGTCACTTGCCGGATTTGAACCTGAAAATTGACGAATTGTTGGGGCAGAGGGTTGAACTACTCTCCAATTGACCCCACATAATAAGCAGTAATAGTTAAAAAGAAACAGAGGAAACTAAAAATGGGAAAAATTATTGGAATTGACCTCGGCACCACCAATTCATGTGTGGCCGTCATCGACGGATCCAAGGCCAAAGTGATCGAGAACAGTGAAGGGGATCGGACGACACCGTCTGTGGTCGCCTTTACAGATGGTGATGAGGTGCTTGTTGGCCAGCCTGCCAAACGTCAGGCGGTTACCAACCCTCACCACACCGTCTTTGCCACCAAACGGCTGATTGGCCGTAAGTATGATGAGAAAGTGGTCCAGCGCGATATCGATCTTATGCCCTACAAGATCGTCAAGGCAAAAAATGGCGATGCCTGGCTTGAGATCGAAGGCAAACAGATGGCACCTCCTGAGATCTCTGCCCGGGTGCTGCAAAAGATGAAAAAGACAGCCGAGGACTACCTCGGTGAAGAGGTGACTGAAGCGGTAATTACCGTTCCCGCCTATTTTAACGACTCACAGCGACAGGCCACCAAAGACGCAGGCCGGATTGCTGGCCTTGATGTCAAGCGGATTATCAATGAGCCTACCGCAGCCGCCCTCGCTTTTGGCCTCGACAAGATCAAGGGTGACCACAAGATCGCCGTCTATGATCTTGGAGGCGGTACATTTGATATCTCTATTATTGAAATTGCCCAGATTGATGGCGAGCACCAGTTTGAGGTGCTCTCAACCAATGGCGATACCTTCCTGGGGGGTGAAGATTTTGACCGTCGTCTGATTGACTATCTGGCCGATCAGTTCACCAAGGACCAGGGGATGGATCTCAGGGGTGATGCCCTGGCGATGCAGCGGCTTAAAGAGGCGGCAGAGAAGGCAAAGATTGAGCTCTCATCAAGTACCCAGACAGAGGTCAATCTCCCCTACATTACCGCTGACCAGAATGGGCCTAAACACCTCAACCTCAAGCTCACCAGAGCCAAACTTGAGTCTCTGGTTGATGACCTTGTCGATCGGACTATCGAGCCCTGTCGAATTGCCCTTAAGGATGCCGCCATCAAGGCCTCTGATATCGATGATGTGGTCCTCGTAGGAGGCCAGACCCGGATGCCCAAGGTTCAGGAGGTGGTCGAGAGCTTCTTTGGTCAGGCCCCGAGAAAGGATATCAATCCGGATGAGGCCGTGGCCGTTGGTGCGGCGATCCAGGGAGGTGTTTTGGGTGGTGAAGTCAAGGATGTCCTCCTTCTTGATGTGACCCCACTCTCACTCGGTATCGAGACCCTTGGTGGGGTGATGACCAAGTTGATCGATAAAAATACCACCATCCCGACCAAGGCCGATCAGGTCTTTTCTACTGCGGATGACAATCAGACCGCGGTAACTGTCCATGTGCTTCAGGGTGAGCGGGAGATGGCCACCCACAATAAGTCGCTTGGGCGTTTCGATCTCTCTGATATTCCGCCGGCACCCCGGGGAATGCCTCAAATTGAGGTGATCTTCGATATCGATGCCAACGGTATTATGCATGTTTCAGCCAAGGACAAGGCGACCGGAAAGGAAAACAAGATTGTCATCAAATCAAGTTCTGGCCTCTCTGATGAAGAGATCGAACGGATGGTCCAGGATGCTGAAGAACATGCCGAGGAAGATCGTAAAGCACGTGAAGGGATCGACGCAAAAAACGCTGCCGATGCCATGATCCACAGTGTGAAAAAATCGATGGAAGAGTTGGGTGACAAGCTTGATGAGGGTGAGAAGTCCAATATCGAAGCGGCCATCAAGGAACTCGAAGAGGCCATTGAAGGCGGTGATGTTGATGAGATAAAGAGCAAGACTGAAGCACTCACCCAGGCAAGCCACAAACTCGCTGAACAGCTCTATAAGCAGGCCGAAGACGCTGAAGCAGCCGCTCAGGGAGCAGGCCAGGAGGCTGAGGGCGACGGCGCCGAGGCCGGTGAAGAGAATGTGGTCGATGCTGAGTTTGAAGAGATCAAGGACGAAAAAGACGAGAAGTAAACTTCCAGAACCAGGAAGCAGGAAGGGTGAGGCGGCAGGTGTGCAAGACATGCCTGCCGTCTGCGCGTATCTAATGACCCCTGCCTTCCCCTCCAGGGGAGTCACTGAACAAGGGTAGAAGAGAAGATGTCAAAACAGGATTACTACGAAGTACTGGGTGTCAATCGCAATGCTTCAGAAGCTGAACTGAAGAAGGCCTATCGGCGGCTGGCAATGAAGCACCACCCGGATCGTAATCCTGATGATAAAAAGGCCGAAGCCAGCTTCAAAGAGGCCAAGGAGGCCTATGAGGTCCTCTCTGACGGCCAGAAGCGGGCCGCTTACGACCAGTTTGGCCATGCCGGTGTCGATAATTCGGCGGCCGGTGGAGGTTCCGGTTTCGGCGGTGGTTTTGGTGGGGCGGGTGACATCTTCGGCGATATCTTTGGTGATATCTTCGGTGGCGGCGGCGGAGGGGGTCGTCAGGCCAGAGGATCAGACCTGCGCTACAACCTCGAGCTCTCTCTTGAAGATGCCGTTAAGGGAAAAGAGGTCCGGATTCGTGTTCCTGCACTTCGAGCCTGTGACTCCTGTAGCGGCAGTGGTGCTAAGCCCGGTACCCAACCCAAGACCTGTGGGGGGTGTGGCGGACGCGGTCAGGTGCGGATGCAGCAGGGCTTTTTCTCAGTCCAACAGACCTGCCCACAGTGCCGTGGTGCGGGCGAGGTCATCAGTGATCCCTGTAGAAAGTGCAGTGGAAGCGGGCGCATCGAAGAGAGCCGCACCCTATCGGTCAAAGTACCCGCTGGAGTCGATAGCGGAGACCAGATCCGCCTGGCTGGAGAGGGTGAGTCGGGCCCTAAAGGGGCTCCTCCTGGGGATCTCTATGTACAGATCAATATCAAGACCCATCCGATCTTCAAGCGTGATGGCGACAACCTCTACTGTGATCTTCCCGTCAGCTTTACCACTGCAGCCCTCGGGGGTGAGCTTGAAGTTCCCACCCTCGATGGTCGAGCAACTCTGAAAATCCCTGAGGGGACCCAGAGTGAGAGACTCTTTCGTCTGCGCAGGAAGGGGGTCAAAAATGTTCGATCCGGTGCGACCGGGGATCTCTTCTGCCGTGTCTCAATCGAGACCCCGGTCAACCTTACCCCAAAGCAAAAAGAGCTCCTTGGGGAGTTTCAGAAGATCACCAGTGAAGGGGGTCATAAGCACAGCCCCCGCTCCGGCAAGTGGACCGATCGGTTGAAGTCATTCCTCGATGATTTGGTGACCTAGAACAGAGAGAGTACCCCTCATCGCAAGGACCGTTAACTCCCGTTATTGCCAACGAAGTGAAGCAATCGAGACGTTGAACAACCATATTGCCTGGGTCTCCTAGCAATGACCTTGCAAGATCCATGATGGCAAATCCCCACTGGGCTGTAGTGATGCATTTATCGAATGTTATGTTGTTGAACACAGCTCACAATGACCGGAATGAGGTCACTTTTCCCTTTTCCCTTTCACCTTTAACCTTTATCCTCTCCCTCTGTTAAAAAAAGGATAAGTGAACCCAATGATTGAACTGATCGACACCCCCCTCGATGGAGTTAAACTCATCAAGCCCAGGGTCTTTGGTGACGACCGCGGCTTCTTCTTTGAGAGCTTTAACAGCAGGGAGTACGCTGAAGCCGGGCTTCCCACTGCCTTCCTCCAGGATAACCACTCAAGGTCAACACGGGGCGTGCTGCGGGGGCTCCACTTTCAATACCCCTCCTGGCAGGGGAAACTGGTGCGCACAGTGACCGGTGAGGTCTTTGATGTTGCAGTCGATATTCGCCCTGACTCACCGACTCGGGGCGAGTGGTATGGGACAATCCTCTCGGTAAAAAACCACCACCAACTGTGGATTCCACCTGGGTTTGCCCACGGATTCTGTGTCTTGAGCGACGAGGCCGATTTTCTCTACAAGGTGAGCGGCCACTACTACACCCCTGCCGATGAGATTTGTATTCGCTGGGATGATCCGGATATTGGCGTCCAGTGGCCGCTGGAGGCCCCTCTTGTCTCTGAAAAGGATGGTGAGGGCATCGCATTTGGTGAAGTTCATTTTTCCTGACCACTTATGAATATACTTCTCATTGGCCGTAGCGGTCAGGTGGGCCAGGCACTGGAACGGTTGCTCCACAATGGCCATGATCTTATCGCCTTGGACAGAAGTGATCTTGATCTGACAGATCAAGGGGCCATCACTTCTGCAATTGATGATTCAGACCCCGATGTGGTGATCAATGCCGCAGCCTATACTGCGGTCGATCGGGCTGAGAGTGAACCCGAACTCGCCACAGCGATAAATGCAACGGCACCGGGATTGATTGCTGAAGCATCCGCTGCCGCAGGAGCCTGGATTATCCACTACTCGACGGATTACGTCTTTGATGGCAGTGGCACACGCCCCTATAGGGAGAGTGACCTCACTCAACCTCTTGGCACCTATGGCAGGACCAAGTGGGAGGGTGAGGAGGCCGTGCGCAGGGCAAATGCTGAACATCTGATTCTCCGTACCAGCTGGGTCTATACCTGGCACGGGCACAATTTTCTGCTCACCATGCTGCGGCTGGCGAGTGAGAGAGACCTGCTTAAGGTGGTTGATGATCAGATCGGATCGCCCACCTATGCGGAGGATCTGGCATCGATGACGGTTAGCATAATCGAAAAACTGGAGATCGATGAACTGAACTCTGTTGCCGGCACCTACCACATTACCCACCAGGGGCAGACCAACTGGTGTGATTTTGCCCGAAAGATCTTTATCCTGGCCGGTATTAAGGGGGTTGAGGTTGAAGGGATCCCTACCGAGGCCTATCCGACCCCTGCACCCAGGCCCCGTTATTCGGTCCTTGATGGTGATCGACTCAAGCGGGTCTTTAACCTTGAGATGCCCGGCTGGGAGTCTGGCCTCAGGCGCTGTATCGAGGAGGGTGGTCTTGCCCGGAGCAAGTGAACAGCTTGCCGTCGATGGGGTTCTGGCCAAGAGGATCAGACTCTTTGAGACCCGTCCCAGCCAGCAGGAGATGGCGGCAGAGATTGAGGCTGTTATCGATCGGGGTGGTGCGCTCATCGCTGAATCGGGGACTGGGACTGGAAAAACCTTTGCCTACCTGGTGCCTGTCATCCAGTCAGGACGCAGAGCGATTCTTTCGACAGCGACCAAGACCCTTCAGGATCAGCTCTTTGACCGGGATCTCCCTCTGGTGAGGGAGGCACTGGATCTGCCCCTTCAGGTGGCCCGGCTAAAAGGGCGATCAAACTATCTCTGTCTCTATCGCTACAAGACCAATGGGATGGAGGTGTTCAAAATGGGTGCCGCCATGCGTTCAGACTTTGATCAGATACGGCAGTGGAGTGCATTCACCCCAAGTGGTGATATCGGTGAAGTTGATGATATTGCCGAAGACTCCCGTGTCTGGCCCATGGTGACCTCAACCCTCGACAATTGCCTGGGGGGAAAATGCCCCGATGTGGAGAAGTGCTGGGTTATTCAGGCGAGAAAAGAGGCGTTGAACGCCGATCTTGTAATCATCAACCACCACCTCTTCTTTGCCGATCTTAACCTTAAAGAGGAGGGGTTCGGCCAACTTCTGCCTGGGGCGGAGGTGGTTGTGTTTGATGAGGCTCATCGGTTGCCCGGGATCGCCCAGGACTTTGTCGGTGAAGGGGTAACCGGTTACCAGTTCTATGAACTGGCTAAAGATCTGCGGGTTGAAGAGAGACGTGAGAAGAGTGGGGTTGAGGGGCTGATTGGCGCCGCTGACAAGCTTGAGAAGGCCGCGGCAGATCTTCGCCTCTCTCTGGGGCGAGAGAGCCGGCGCGGAGCACTGGCAGATATCGAGGGCGATCAAGAGTTTCAAAAGACCGTCAACAGGTTGAGTGAAGCGCTTATTCACTTTACCGGGCTGTTGGAGGCGGCGGCCCCGGTAGGTGATGGACTGGAACGCTGTTATCAAAGAGCTCACTCACTTAGAGAGCGGTTTCATCTGATTCTTGATCGGGATTCCATCGAGTCGGTACGCTGGTTTGAGACGACTCCACGCTCATTCTCTTTGAGAATGACCCCGCTTGATATCGGCACCACCTATCGCAAACTGATTGCCAGTGATGATCGGGCCTGGCTCTTTACTTCGGCAACCCTCTCGATTAATGGCGATTTTAGCCTCTACCAGGAGAGGATGGGGCTGGAAGAGGCGATGACCGCCCTCTGGCAGAGCCCCTTTGACTATCAAAGCCAGGCGCTCCTCTACCTTCCGGAGGGGCTGCCGGAACCGAGAATTTCAGGCTACACCGAACTTGCGATTGAGGCCATCATCCCTGTTTTGAAAGCGACAGCGGGTCGGGCTTTTATTCTCTTTACCAGCTATCGCGCCCTTGATATTGCCCATGAGGTGTTGGAGGGGGAGATTGACCACCCTCTTCTGGTCCAGGGGAGTGCACCCAGAGGGGAACTGCTTGAACAATTTCGCAAGGCGGGAGATGCGGTACTTCTCGGCACCTCCAGCTTCTGGGAGGGGGTTGATGTTCGGGGGGAGGCACTCTCCTGTGTGGTCATCGACAAACTACCCTTTGCTGTGCCCGATGAGCCCGTCCTCAGGGGACGAATGGCCGCCCTTGAGGCGGAGGGGAGAAACCCCTTCTTTGAGCTTCAGGTTCCGGAGGCCGCGATCACCCTCAAGCAGGGGGCGGGGAGGCTGATCAGAGATGCCACCGACCGCGGAGTGCTGATGATCTGTGACCCCAGGCTGGTCACCAAAGGGTATGGAAAGACCTTTCTCGACAGCCTGCCGCCGATGAAACGAACCCGCAGCCTGGAAGAGGTGGAGGCTTTCTTTGTCAGTTGAAAGTGAGAGAGTGGTGTTGGGAATTGAGACCGCTACCCGCGGGTGTTCGGTTGCTCTGGTGTCCAGTGGGAGGAGCGCCACCCTTTTTGAAGAGGCAGGACGCACCCACTCCGAGCGCCTCCTGCCGATGATTGAGGCGCTTCTGACTGACCAGGGAATGGCTCTGACCGATCTCGATGGGATCGCCTTCGGCGCAGGCCCGGGTTCATTTGTTGGTATTCGTATCGGCGCATCAGTTGCACACGCTTTGGCCCTTGCCGCCGGGGTGGGCACCGTTCCTGTCTCCTCACTGGCTGCCCTTGCTGCTGCTCAGGATCAACCCCTGGTTGCGGTTGCCGTTGATGCCCGCATGGAGCAGGTCTACTGGGGGTGCTATCGAAGAGTAGGAGCGGATCGGGTCAAACTGATAGGTGATGAAGTGGTGGTGGGCCCGGGAGAGGTCTCTCTGCCCGACCCTGGAGACAACGAGATCTGGTTCGGAGTGGGAAGTGGCTGGAGTCTCTACAGTGATCGGATGGGTGCCAGGCTTCAGGGGAGGGTCTCAACCTGGGAGGGCGAGGGGTTGCCCCATGCCCGGGAGGTGGCCCGTCTCGGTCTTCAGATACTGGAGAGCGGGGGAGCAACCGATCAGATCGGCCTGCCGAGTTATGTGCGCCAGCGGGTCGCAGCGCTGCCGGGTGAGAAGCTGTAGCGGAAGTTCTTGGATTGCTTCGTCGTTTCGTCTCAAAAAAACGGGCGGGGTATCGACCATTCCACTTTCGCCTGGTTTTCAACAATCCACATAGAATTTTTTCTCTCCAAGTTTTTTGCCATCCAGTTTGAAGATGACATTCCACTCACCGATAAAATCCTCCATACCCACAGTGGGGTCGAAAAAACTGAAGAAAGAAGAGCCTGTGGGGCGATGGAGCTTGATCCAGGCCCAGACCCTCTTTGTTCCTGATGAATGGACAATCGGGAACTCGGTTTTTTCACGCTGATTTCGTGTGGGATCGTTCCACAAAACCTCAAAAGTGTGCTCCCCCTTCTCCAGGTCTTTGAACTCGGCAACGGCGTAGATCATCTCTGAACAGTCAAACTCACTCATGGCTTCATGGTCGGGGATCTTCTCCTCTGACTGGGAGGTGAAATAGAAGCGGTTGCTGTTGCTCTGATCACCTCTGTCGATGGGGGCAGTCTTGTTGGTGGTATTGGTTGAGGTTTTGTTTCCAAGGTAGTCATCAAGAAGACCTTGCTCCCAGGCCCAGTAACCACCACCAGCAAGGGGTGCAACAATAAAAATCAGAAAAAGGAAAAGTCTTTTCATTTGTCCCCTCTTGTTATCGATTGGTTTTGAGTTGTAGCAGGAAGCGTGATGACGATAGAGAGCCCACCCTCTTCAAGGTTGAAGGCTCTGATCGTACCGTGGTGCCGCCGAATCGCCCTGTCGGCGATGGCCAGGCCGAGGACAAATCCTCTCTTATCACTTTTTTGAGCAGGGTGGTGGGTAGCGCCCCAATAAGGCGTACGCATCCATGAACACTCTTAGCTCTCATCTTTATCTTCTCTTGCAGTGGTAACGGGATCGGTGGTGAGACGGGCGATGGTGACCGATGTTCCCTGAGTCTGCACCACCTCAACGGGATAACCCCTGAGGAGGAGGGTGGTTCCGACAGGCGGTATATCTTCAAACGCATCAAGAATCAACCCGTTGAGCGTCTTGGCTCCCACAAGGGGAAGGTTGACGCCCAGATTGCGGTTGAGCTCACGAACATTGGCCGAACCCCTGATGAGGTAGCTTCCATCCTCCTGAAGGTTGGCGTCTTCATCAATGCCGGGGGTTTGGCGGGTGAATTCACCAACAATCTCCTCAAGAATCTCTTCAACAGTAATCAGCCCAATGACATCACCGTATTCATCAACTACCAGCCCCAGCTGGTGCCGCTCCTCCCTCAGGGCAAGAAGCTGCTGGGGGAGCCGGGTCTCTTCAGGGATATAGTGGACCGGTTCGCAGGAGGCTTCAAGGGATTGAGGGGTGAGCTCTTCGCGGTGGATGAGTTGAAGGACACGGCGCATATGGAGGACACCAATCGGATTGTCCAGCGTGCCGCGGAAGAGCGGAACCCGGGTATGGAGGCTGGTGGCCAGTTGGTTGAGAATCTCATCCCACTCATCCTCTATATCGATGGCCTCAATCTCGGCGCGGGGCACCATAACATCGTCGACGGTCATCTTGCTGAGTTCAAGAATCTGGAGCAGCATCTCCCGTTCAGAGGGGGTAATTTTCTCTCCCGCCTCCTGCACAACAGTACGCAGCTCATCAGAGCTTAAGCTGTCTGATTCACGCTTCATCTTGGCGCCAAAGAGAAGGAGCAGGCCATTGCCCGCCATATTTACCACTTTAACCACCGGGCTAAAGAGCCGGATAAGACCAGTGAGAAGATAAGCCGCAGGAAAGGCGATGCGCTCCGGATAGGTCGCGGCATAGGTTTTAGGGGGAATCTCGGAAAAGATCAGAATTAACAGAGTGATCAACCCAGTAGCAAAAGCAATCGCCACTTCACCGAAGTATTTAAGGGCGATTACCGTAGCCACGGCGGCAGCGGCGTTGTTGACCAGATTGTTTCCAAGCAGAATGGTTCCGAGCAGCCTCCCAGGATCTTTCAACAGGTTTTCAGCCAGTCGTGCACCGCGATGCCCTTGTTTCGCAAGATGTCTCAGTCGGTAGCGGTTGAGGGACATCATCCCAGTCTCTGAAGCAGAGAAGAAGGCAGAGAGTAGAAGTAGAATGAAGAGCGAACCAAAAAGGGTGCTAGAAGAGATGGCGTCCAAATCGAATTCGTATCCTGATAGTTGGGTAGACTACAATACCACCAATTATCGAAATACTCATCATTCATAGTGTTCATTCCCATCAGACCCTTAATCTGTCGCATTCCCAACCTTTTAAAGAGGTGGTTTCACCTGCGGATCCACCGTCCGGAACTTATTCCTGAGGAAGATAATGAACGCTCAGGTGATCACTTCCGTGCAACAGGCAAGGATCCACAGTTTGACCTTCGATTCCCTGTGGAACGTCCTCTCCAGAGTGGGTGGGTTATGCTTCGTTACCGGGGTGAAGTTGTTTCAGACGATGCCATCTTTGTCCCTAAAATCTACCCTGATACAGGTGTGCTTTATGGGGAAAGTGCGGTGATCCATCTACGACCTCACTACGCTGGAGAGGCTGTTCACCTATTCAAGCTTAATGAGAGTCTTCTTCGCTGTCGATTTGACCCCTTCGATATGGACTATCCTAAGACCATCACGCCTTATGAGGGGGAGTATAGGCTTACCGATTTTAAAATTATTGAGATGGGGCCAGTCATTCTCTTTCTCTACGCTCTTGTTGTGAGGCTTAAGTCCATATGGGGTAAATTGAAGGGTGATTCCAAACGACTTTGTGAAGAAGATAAGGTGATGTTCGAGGAAGATGGGTGGGTGGGTTCAGTTATAGGGCGAACATACAGTTGGTTGCACCCCCTTGAAACACTTGATTATTGGCATGACTGTTTCAAAGCAGTGAGGGTTAAATCTGCCCCGCATGGTCTTACAGGCTTGAAGGTGGTCTATGTTGTTGATCTGAATCACTCTCCAATCAACCGGATAGTTATTACTCTATACAGTCTATTGCGACAAAGAGGTGATGGCTGGTTTGTAGAAATTAAGAGTGGCGGCCTCTTAATACTCATATTGAGTAAGTGTATCTTCTTTTTCAGGGGAATCACTGTAAGCAAATATACAAACCAAAAGGACACGCTTCAAAACAATGAAGGTGACAAACTTGTCTACTATGCGCCGTTAATCGGCGGTGACTCTCTCGCCCCCCAGGCAACAGAACAGTTAATAACCGCAATCGATAGGGAGAATCCTGACCTCATCTATGCCGATTCAATAATACGTGATCTGAATTCAAGGTCGATTGTATCAGTTGAGACTCAAAGTGCCTTTAGCATAGATGGGTTTTTTGCGAACCCCAGGATGGGGCGGTTCATGGTTTTTTCTGATCGACTCTATGTCAATAAAATTGACCAATTAGATGGTTATGGACCCCCAGATCTTCTTCTTGAAGTTCTGCCAGATCTTGGCTTGATCACGCATATTCCTCAGTTGTTACTCCAAGCAAATCCCGGCTCTAAGAGCAGGTTATCTGATCAGCAGAGAGTTGAACTTATAGAGTCTTTTCTTAAGACCAAAGGCTTTGAGAAGTCTTGCGTTAGATTAACACCAACCGATGGTCTTTTTTCAATTCGGTATAACAACTTGGTTGAACCTCAGAAAGTATTAATCATAATACCAACTAAAAATGGCCATGCCCTTCTGAAAAGGGCTGTCGAATCACTTAAAAAGACCGTTCCACCACATCTGTATCATCTCGTTATCGTGGACCATGAATCGGATGATCCAGAATTACTCTCCTATCTTGACGAATTGAACAGTAATGCAACTATTTTACGATTCAGGGGTGAATTTAATTATTCCAAAATCAACAACTTTGCAGTCAGTGAATGCACCAACGATTATGACTTCATTCTCTTTTTAAACAACGACATAGAGGCGATTGATTCGGGATGGTTTGAGAGCATGATTGACAAAATGGGGAGAAAGGAGGTGGGTGTAGTTGGAGCAACCCTTCTCTACCCAGATAAGACAATACAGCATGCCGGAGTGGTTCTGGGGTGTCTGATTGCAGACCATATGTATAAAAAATCTGATTATTTAAACCGATATCTTACAAAATGGATTGAAGGGGATAACTATCCTCTTATCAAGACCACAGAATATAGCGCAGTAACGGCAGCGTGCATGATGGTGAGGCGCGCCTCGTTTGAGAGGGTTGGAGGATTTGATGAGAATCTTGCAGTGGGCTTTGGAGATATTGATTTATGTCTGAGAGTAAAGCAAAGAGGGGGGATTACGCTACTCGATGCGGAGGCTGTCCTGATTCATCATGAATCGAAGTCAAGAGTTATCGGTCGCAAAGGTGATCCACATCCGGATGACACAACTCTGTTCAGGGAGAGATATAAAGCGTTACTTGAGGTATCGGATACTTGGCACCATCCTCTCTTAACCAAAGAGATATATAACTATCGACTGAAGAGAGGGGTTAGGGAGAATATTTTTGATGATTTACCGGGTTATCGCACTGTGGATTTATCCGCTTATCTGCAAATATAAATTGCCAGTTCTATGGTGATCATCACGGGTTAAGAAATACCTCCATAATAATCCGGGTGCCGAAATAGGCGAGTGCGAGGAGCAGGAAACCACCGAGGGTCCAGCGAGCCGCGTGTTCTCCCCGCCACCCCAGCGCCACCCGGCCAAAGAGGAGGATTCCAAAGATAATCCAGGCCACGATGGAGAGGAGTGCGTGATGGTTGAAGAGGATGCTTTTCCCTCCTTCTGTTTCCAGGAAGAAGAGCCCACTGATTAACGCCACGGTGAATAGAACAAAGCCGATCCAGATTAACTTAAAGAGGACCTGCTCCATGGTTTCGATCGGAGGAAGGGTACGCAGCACCTTGATCAGTTCGTGGTGGCGCAGGTGACGCTCCTGGGCGATAAGGAGAATTGACTGGACTCCGGCGAGAGAGAGAAAGCCGAAGGCGACCCCGGCGGCAATCAGATGTCCCGTGGTCGTGGGGATTGAGGCAGAGGGCACACCGGGGGCAAGCCAGGCGATTAGAATCCCGAGCGCTGCCAGCGGAAAGACAAAGATCCCAAGGGTAATGACGGGTTGCCGCAGTGCCAAGAGGAGAAGCAGGAGGATGATCACCCAGTTGAACTCTGAGAGTGCACTGCCGATACCAGGCCTCATTCCGGGCTCAAGAGAGGAGAGGAGCAAGAAGAGGGCGATAGCATGGAGCAGCAGGGCCGCTACACCAATCCAGAACGCCTTGCTAAACCCGACTTTGCAGACCTCCTCTTTCTCGACTCCCTGGCGGTAGAGGAGAGTACTGGCAAGGAGATAGAGGGCTATGGTGCTTAAGGTGGTGACTGGAATCAGCAGTGACATCTCAGCTCAGTTCAGTGGGTTCTGTAAGATCCAGATGGTGGTAGTGGTCTTGGGGTGAGATAATCGCATAGACAGAGTAAAACAGGAACTCTGAATGACCTCGATTGACTCTAAATCCAGGCTACAGGAATGTGACCCAACATAAAACAAAAGAGCGCTCTACAGCTTTGAGTGATGAAACCCGACAGGAGATCGACCGATTCCTTGACGCGGTGTGGCTGGAATCCGGTCTCTCTGAGAACACTCTGGCGGCCTATCGTCGGGACCTGGCTGCTTTTGCCCGTTCCAATGCGACTGAAGGGGGCCAGCTCTCCGCTATCACTCGGAGGGATATTCAGAGCCATCTTGCCGATCGCTTTGAGCAGGGATCGAGCCCGCGATCAACAGCCCGACTGCTCAGCACCCTGCGTCGCTTCTATCACTACGCTCTGCGTGAGGGGTGGGTCACAGATGATCCCACCTTTGAGGTCATGGCGCCCAAGTTGGGGCGGACGGTACCCAAGGGGTTGACCGAGGCGGAGGTGGAGGCACTCCTTGAGGCCCCCGATACTACCACCAGTCGCGGGCTGCGTGATCGCGCCATGGTCGAGACCCTCTATGCTACCGGGCTTCGGGTCTCCGAACTGGTCAACCTCACCCTGAGCCAGGTGAGCCTGCAGTCGGGAGTAGTGAGAATAATCGGAAAGGGTGGGCGGGAACGCCTCGTCCCCCTCGGGGAGGTGGCCATCGAGTGGATTGAGCGATTTCTTAAACAGGGGCGGAGTGATCTCTTAGGCGGACGGACGGCCAATGCCCTCTTTGTCACCGCTCACGGCAGAGGGATGAGTCGTCAGGCCTTCTGGCAGCGTATCCGTCTCTATGCCCAAATGGCGGGAATTTCTCCTCTTCCATCCCCCCACACCCTGCGTCACGCTTTTGCCACCCACCTGCTCAACCATGGGGGAGATCTTAGAACTGTGCAAATGTTGCTTGGACATGCTGACCTTTCGACCACACAGATCTATACTCACGTTGCTCAGGAACGAATCCGACAACTCCACCAACACCACCACCCAAGAGGGTAAAAAGAGTGCTCTACAATGTTTGATCAACTGGCAGGGCGGCTGAAAACCACACTCTCTTCACTTACGGCAAGAGGAAGGCTTACTGAAGAGAATATAAAAGAGGCTCTAAGGGAAGTGCGTATCGCCCTCCTTGAGGCCGATGTGGCCCTTCCCGTGGCCAAGGCTTTCATCGGCCGGGTGCGTGAGCGTGCCATTGGACAGGAGGTGCTGGAAGGGCTCAACCCGGGCCAGGCAGTCATCACTGTAGTCCAGAAGGAGCTGGAAAGTCTGATGGGCGGCGAATCAGAGCCTCTCAACCTCAAATCCCGGCCCCCTGTGGTGATCATGGTAGCAGGCCTTCAGGGGGCAGGTAAAACGACCACTGTGGCCAAGCTGGCAAAGATGCTTAAGGAGCGTGACCGCAAGCGGGTGATGGTGGCCAGTGTCGACATCTATCGTCCCGCCGCTATTGACCAGCTTGAAAAGCTGGCATCCGAGATTGAGGTCGGTTTTCACTCGGTATCTTCAGGCCAGAATGCGGTTGCAATCGCAACAGCCGCGGTGGAGGCGGCAAAACGCCGGGTGATGGATATCCTGATTCTCGATACCGCGGGACGTCTGCATATCGATCAGGAGATGATGCTGGAGCTGCAGTCGGTCCATGAGGCAACCACTCCTACAGAGACACTCTTTGTTGTTGACAGTTTGACCGGCCAGGATGCCGTCAACAGTGCCAAGGCCTTTGATGAGGCCCTCCCTCTCTCAGGGGTGGTTCTTACCAAGACCGATGGAGATGCCCGCGGGGGTGCGGCACTCTCCATTCGCCAGGTGACCGGCAAGCCGATCAAGTTTCTCGGCATTGGGGAGGCCCTTGATGCCATCGAACCCTTCCACCCCGAACGGGTCGCCTCACGAATACTGGGGATGGGTGACATTCTCTCCCTGGTTGAAGAGGTGGAGCGTAAGGTCGATCGCAAGAAGAGCGAAAAGCTCGTCAAGAAGATCAAGAAGGGGAAGGGGTTTGACCTCAACGATTTCAGAGAACAACTCCAGCAGATGGAGAGTATGGGTGGGATAGGCAGTATGGTTGAGAAACTTCCCGGAATGGGCAACCTCACCAAGGGTGCGCTTGATCGAGCCAAAGGCGGTGAATCTCGTCATGTGATTGCCATCATTAACTCAATGACTCCCCAGGAGCGCCAGTTTCCCGCTCTGATCAAGGCCTCGCGCAAAAAAAGGATCGCGTCAGGGTCAGGGGTGCAAGTCCAGGAGGTCAACCGCCTGCTCAAACAGTTCCAGCAGATGCAGAAGATGATGAAGAAGATGAAGGGGGGGAAGAATATGGCCCGGATGATGGCCGGGATGAAAGAGAAAATGGGGTCAGGGATGCCATTTTAGTTCTCTGGTTGTCCATATTCCCACTACATAAAGATAATTCGTCTCAAGTAGGATTAAATCAAGTAAATAAACCATTCCTCCTATATCAATGATGCCGATCTCAACAGCTTCCAGTCTCTGGTCATCGACAGATCTGCTGAGGTTCCCGTGCTGGTCGATTTCTGGGCGAAGTGGTGCAACCCCTGTAAATCACTCATCCTTGCCAAGCTTGCAGGAGTATCAGGGGTGATTTCATCTGGTAAAGGTTAATACAGACCAGCATCAGCAGCTGGTAGCCCATTTTGAGGTGAGGTCTTTGCCTACCGTTAAGCTCTTTAAAGAGGGTGCTCCGGTGGATGAGTTTATGGGGGTGCTGCCAGAAGAGGCGGTCCGTGAATTTCTGGAGCACCATCTGGAGCCTCAGGACAACCCTGGGATGGAGGTTGTTGAGAAAGCGCTGGAATCAGGAGATCAGCCAAGAGCTATGGAGGGGCTGAATAAACTCCTAAGTGACCAACCCGAGAGCGATCAGATAAGACTCAAGCTAGCCACTCTCCAAGCGGATTGTGGAGAACTTGATCAATCCACTGATACTCTCAAATTCCTCACTGATGTGGGCAAGGAGGAATCCCTCTACACATCACTCTTGGTCTGAATGCCATGTAAAGAAGAGGCACCGGATGAATCTGAGCTCGATCAGCTTGAACAGAGGGTTAAGACCCATCCTGAGGATTGTAGTGCCCACTATAGTCTTGGCGCCCATCAAGTGATTAAAGGCAATTTAGATTAAGCGATGGCCCACTTTCTTCAGATTGTTCAAAGAGATCGTAGCTATGAGGCTGATGCCGGGCGAAAAGCACTGCTTCAGTGCTTTCAGATACTTGGTGACAGTGGTGAGTGTGTCAGCCGATTTCGTCGGGAACTGGCCCTGCTTCTGAGCTGATAAACCCGGATATCTACCTTTTTTTGATCAAAATAGGTATTGTTCTTCACTCATTTCCCCCTTTCCATCCTCTTGATTGTTCTGTAAAATCCGCCCGCTTATGAATCAACGGGGTCTGCGGTTAAAGCAAAGCCCACAACTGTTAGGACATTAATTTAGATGGTAACGATTAGACTGGCTCGAGGGGGCTCAAAAAAACGGCCCTTTTATACCGTAGTGGTGGCCGATAGCCGGCGTGCACCACGAGGTCGCGCGATTGAACGAGTAGGATTCTTTAACCCAAGAGCAACCGGGGCAGATGAGGCGATGCGAATTGATCTTGATCGGGTCAATTACTGGATTGGGCAGGGAGCTCAGCCCTCGGACCGGGTGGCCAAGCTGCTAAAGCAGGCTGCAGCATAGGGATTTAGGCCAGAACACTTGGGATGAGCCTGGATCAGGAGCCCATTATCCTCGGCAAGATTGGGGCGGTTTGGGGGGTTCGAGGCTGGGTCAAGGTTAAGACCTATACACGAAAGCCGGGTGATATCCTCTTCTATGATCACTGGCTGCTGAAGAGAACCGATGGATGGCAGGAGGTTGCCCTAATAGGTGGCCATCCTCAGGGCGACAGTGTGGTGGTTGAGCTTGAAGGGTTTAATGACCGAGAGTTCTCGCAAGAGTTGAATGGAGTGGAAGTCGGCATCAGGCAGGACCAACTCTCCCAGCACCAGAGTGAATTCTACTGGATTGAGCTTGAAGAGATGGAAGTGGTTACCCTCAAGGGGATCTCCTTGGGTAGGGTCACAAGCCTGATGGAGACCGGTGCCAACGATGTGTTGGTGGTAACAGACCAGGAAGGAAATGAACGGCTTATCCCCTGGGGTGAGTCAGTTGTCGACAGTGTGGATCGCCATGCTGGAAAGATCAGGGTCGATTGGGAAGCAGACTACTAACGGATTGGCCTAATTATTTAACTATAAAGAGCAGCAGTCTACGGAGATTGAGTGATGGCTAACATAATTGACCAGCTGGAACAGGAACAGATGAAGCAGGATATCCCTGATTTTGGACCGGGTGATACGGTTCGTGTGCAGGTGAGAGTTAAAGAGGGAACTCGTGAACGGCTGCAGGCTTTTGAAGGGGTCGTCATTGCCAAACGCAATCGGGGGCTCAACTCAGCCTTCACCGTGCGCAAACTCTCCTATGGCGAAGGTGTTGAGCGTGTCTTCCAGACCCACAGCCCGTTGATTGCCGGTATTGAAGTCAAGCGCCGAGGTGATGTGCGCCGCGCCAAGCTCTACTATCTCCGCGGTCGCACCGGTAAAGCGGCCCGTATTAAGGAGAAGATTGGCCACTGATTTGATAGGTCTCGGGCCTCCCCAATGATCACCTGAAGGGTTAAGAAAGCCGTTTCCGATTGGGGCGGCTTTTTTTATGGGATATAGTTAGTCGGATTTTATTTACAATCCAAGGGTTTCTTTGTAAGTGATGCATATCCATATTATCTCTCTCTTTCCGGAAGTGTTCTCTGCTATCACTGAGAGTGGCATAACGCGGCGCGCCCACCAACAAGGGCGCTATACCCTCAATTTCTGGTGCCCTCGAGAGTTTACGGAGGATCTTCACCGCACAGTGGATGATCGCCCTTATGGCGGTGGCCCCGGAATGGTGATGAAGGCGGAACCCCTTGCTAGAGCTATTGAGGCAGCTAAAGACCAACAACCAGAGGCGGCTGTCATTTATCTCACGCCCCAGGGGAGAAAGCTCGATCAGGAGGGGGTGGTGGAACTCTCCCAGAGAGAGGGGATGATTCTCCTCTTAGGCCGTTACGAGGGAGTTGATGAACGCTTGATAGAAGAGTATGTCGATGAGGAGTGGTCGATCGGGGACTACGTCCTCTCGGGGGGTGAACTTCCAGCCATGGTGATGATCGATGCTATTGTCAGGCGGCTTCCCGGAGCCCTCGGAAATGAGGATTCTGCAAATCAGGACTCGTTTTCAAACCATCTGCTCGATTGCCCCCACTACACTCGCCCAGAGGAATGGCGAGGGAGAAAGGTGCCAGAGGTACTTCTGAGTGGAGATCATGCCGCGATTGCAAAGTGGCGAAAAGAAGAGGCAGGGAAGCGAACAACAGCAAAACGACCCGATCTTGCTAAAAAGATTGATTAGACTTGCTTTTGCCCTTTCATCTTTACCCACTAACCCGATTTTGCCATCATAAAGCCTACTGGGCTGTGGCTATCCAAATACCAGATTGGTCGCTCCTCCTTGCAAATACGTGCCGGGTGTCATCCATTCCTCTTTAACCTAACCCCTATAACCTTTATCCTTAATCCTATGAACAATAAGTTTCTAACTCTCCTTCTCCTCGCATTATGGGCTACTCAAGGTGTTGCCCTGGCAGAGGGTGAGGTCGGTGGAGCGGTCCAAAAAGCAGTTCAACCCGAGGTCACCGAAGGGGAAAATGAAGGGGAAAAACAAGCATCAGCTGACGTCTCTGAAAATAGAACAGATCCTCTCTCAAATCCCATCACCAAAGCACAGCTCCTTCTTGAAGCCGGGACACTGAACCTTGCAGAAGCCGTGTTGCTGAAAAACCGCCCTGATCCATCGGCTGAGTATAAAAATTGGATCACTTGGGCCAAAACCCTCTATCAGCTCTACAGTGCTAGCGAAAAGTGGGAACAGGCAGCAGTTCTCTTCTCAACACTTCCCAAAGGAATAAGTGTTGCAGAGAAAAAGGTGCTGAAGACGCTCGCTGTCGTTGCCTGGCTAAAGGCGGGGAAGGGAGAGGAGGCGCGCAAAGTATTACGAGCACTTCTCTTTGGAGGTCAGGGTACTCCGGCAGAGCTCTCACACTGGCGCCGACTGAGTATCAATGCCCTTATTGCCGATGGGCTGATTAATGATGCTCGGGTAGCGATGATCCGTTACCAGATTGAGTTGAGGCCCGATGACCCCGAGTGGCGCCAACTCCATGCCCGTCTTCTTCTTATCGCCGATGAGCCGGGCCTGGCCGCAGTTGAGGTAGCCTCAGATCAGACTTTCCTTGGTCGTTTTCTGAGAATTATTGCCCGCCTTCGCAACAGTAACTACACCCCCAACCAGGCGATAGACGGCCTGCTCAAGCTTGAGAAGGAGTTGGAGGAATATCCCTCACTTCGCTATGAGGTGTGGGCCACCATTGCCGAGGCGGCAAAAACCGGGGGTAACAACCCATTAAGAGTGGAGGCTATCGAAAAGGCACTTAACCAGACAGCGCCAGTTCGTCCAGACCAGATGGTCGGAGTTGGGGTGCTTGATCTTCTGGAGGGTTATCGTGAGCTGGCAGAAGAGATGGGCAATCGTTCAGGCCTCCTCCAGGGGGAAGATGAAGCATGGTGGGCGCTCTCGGAGACGTTAGCTCCCGATTTTCCGCTTGCCGCAAGAGGCATATATGCCCAGCTTGTTGAAAACAGTGAGAGTGATGAAGTGAAGGATAAAGCGACCGCAGCGCTTGCTCAATCTCTTATCGACTCCAGACTGGAGACTCTGCTTTATCGGCTCTTCAACACCCAGACCGGAGTGGGAGAACTTGATACGCTTCCTCCCTCAATCAGAACTGACCTTTCGGCTCAGGCTTTTAGGGAGGGTAATCTCAATCGTGCCTCAAGGTTGATTCAAAACATCGAGCAAGCCCCAGATAGTATTACTCCTGCCGCCTGGCTTCTCCACAAGGCAAGGCTCGCTCTCTATTCCGGAGAGAGTACAGAGGCAGTCAGACTGGTTGTAGAACTGATAAAAAAACACAATGAGATCGACAAGCCACTGGGTGATCGGCTTCTTCAGATTATATTTGATCTGCAGACAATTGAGCGTCACCAGGAGGCTGTTGATCTCATTGCCCGGCTTGAGAGCAGG
>Ga0207986_1000292_pt1 | contig 24100 bp, 18 predicted proteins | sample ETNtaG_26_FD_185764 | JGI IMG/M metagenome (GOLD analysis project Ga0207986, IMG submission 185764) | Marine microbial and viral communities from oxygen minimum zone, Eastern Pacific Ocean - ETNP201302SV89 (SPAdes) (version 2) | ecosystem: Environmental > Aquatic > Marine > Oceanic ... | reverse complement strand
GCCTTTCCATTTTCAGCATACTGGTTTATCTAACTATACTGAAAGTCCGTCGAGTGCTTTCAATGAGAACAGACACATAGGTCTTCCTTAGTGGTGTTACTTCCAGTAAACCCTGATTTTTCTAATAATGGCCAGGTAAAGTATAATGTCTTTTTGCTTCCTGATTGCTGCAATCAATTTTGTGTGACAATGTGTCGACAGAAGATTTAGTTGGCCATTTGGCAATTGACATTTTGTCAAATGCTGGCAATTTTAGGCCAGAAGCAACAGTATAAGATAAATTTGTATTTTATGTACTCTATTGATTTTCATGCACTTACAGAAAGCGGTATAATGGTTCTGATCTCTCCGATAATTTGGCATTATACTTGCGAAATAGGAAATACTTATTAAAATAGATTTTTATTTTAATATTTTATTTTTGTAGATGGAAGGAGAGGTTTAGTATGAGGATTTTTTTGAATCTTTTTGTGGCGGCGTTGATTGTATCGTTTTTTTGTGTTCCTAACCTTGTAATAGCGCAGGAGGAGGCAACAACACTTACAGAAGAGCAGGCCATAGAGGCGCAGAAGAAATTAGCAGAAGCATTAAAGTCGCTGAAAAAAGAGATCAGGACTGAAGTCAAAGTAGATAATGGCGGCACAATTACGGGAGCCGTAAAATGTAAGAGAGTCAGGCATCCTGAAGATGTAGTTGTTTATATCGAAGAAGTGAATGGTAACAACTATCCAGCACCGGAAGAGCATGGAACTGTGGATCAATTAAATTTGACTTATGTTCCACATGTTATAGCCGTTCAAAAAGGTACAATACTCGATTTTCCGAACAGTGATATGGTGCGTCACAATGTCTTTTCTCCTCCAGAGTGTTGTAAGCAGTTTAACCTTGGTACTTATGATGTTGGTGTTGTAAAACACGTTACATTCGACGAGGTGTGTGATATACCTCTCTTATGTAATGTTCATGCAGAGATGTCTGCATTTATCGTTGTTTTGGATAATCCTTATTTTTCTGTTACCGGAAGAGATGGTGTTTTCAAGATAGAAAACGTGCCGCCTGGTACCTATAAGGTGAGCGCATGGCAAGAGAAGTTGAGAACTGTGACTAAAGACGTAACTGTGGAATCAGGAAAAGCGTCAAATGTTGATTTTAATTTAAAGAAGAAAAAGTAATATATGAACGGCCAAATAGCAACAGAAGAAAAAACACTTACCGACTCCAAGGTTGTAAACCGAAGGAGGGCTCTTTATCTGCTAGGCTGGGGTTTTATAGGTGCATTCATGGCCACAGCGGTTGGTGCGTCAATCAGGTTCTTTTTTCCGCGTATACTTTATGAGCCTCCTACAAAGTATAAGGTAGGCTTTCCATTTGAGTATTCTGTGGGGGTTAGCGAGAGGTTTAAAAAACAATTCAGAGTATGGATAGTTAGAGAGGTTGATAAGATATATGTGATCCAGGCTAAATGTACTCATTTGGGTTGTACGCCTAACTGGCTGGCATCCGAGGGGAAATTCAAATGTCCATGTCATGGGAGTGGTTTTACCCCTGACGGTGTAAATATCGAAGGACCTGCCCCAAGGCCGTTAGAGAGATTTAAAGTGGCAATAACAGATGATGGGCAGATTATGGTTGATGAGAGCGTAAGGTTCAGGGGCGAACGTGGTGAATGGGATAAATCAGGTGCATTTCTTTCAGTGTAAATGCCTGTCTGTGTGTCACGACAAGCCTCGCTGAGCGTGACAAAGGCGGCCTGTGAATTGTTTTCTTAGCTTTCTATGTGTACAATTTGGCAGTGAATGTTTGTAGTTGTCGTTAATTGTCTTTGTTACCGAAGGGCTGTGCCCTTCGGTAACGGCGAAGCGAAACTTTGCCATTATATAGTATTTCTTTGCAGTATAGCTTTATCTACCATGTCCCGTCAAGTGGCGTAGCCTGCTTGTTCTGGTATAAACGGGAAATGGTTGGGGGGGGGAGGGGAGAAGTTGAGTAATAGAGAAGGAAAAGATAAGTTAAATATACGAGATATACGAGCGCTGATAAAGGCAAAAGATATTGCCGGTATAGTCAAAGTAGGCAAGAATTTGATTCTCAATTCTCAGGTATGGCGTTCGTTCTTTCGTCATGGCCTGGAGGACACACCAAAAACAAGGATGCAGACCGTAATAAGCAATGCCTTTCTCCACCTGCATCCGGCCAAGGTAAAAAGACATGCTCTGTTATTTAAATTTACATGGTGCATGGGCGGTATCACATTCTTTACATTCCTTGTTTTAACAATCACCGGTGTTTTTTTGATGTTTTACTATCATCCAAATGTAAGAGATGCATACTGGGATATGAAGGGGTTGGAATACCATGTGCCTTTTGGCTTACTTTTGAGAAACCTTCACAGGTGGGGCGCTCATCTGATGGTGATAACCGTGTGGTTTCATATGTTCAGAGTATTTATGACAGGTTCGTATAAACCTCCAAGAGAATTTAATTGGGGAATAGGTGTCGTCCTTCTGGTTTTTACGTTACTTTTGAGTTTTACGGGTTACCTGCTTCCATGGGATCAGTTGGGATTCTGGGCTGTAACAGTAGGTACTAATATGGCTCGAGCTACACCAGGACTGGGGCATGAGGGTCCTTTTGGTGAGTTACTTGGTATGACTGCTTATAATGACGTAAGGTTTGCACTATTGGGTGGTTCGATGGTTGGTGGTAATGCACTCTTAAGGGCATATATATGGCACTGCATAGGTTTGCCTCTGATAGTAAGCGCATTTTTAATAGTGCATTTCTGGAGAATACGTAAGGACGGAGGCATTTCGGGTAAACTGTAGAGTGATCAAGTTTGAAGTGTAATAATATAGAAGGAGAAGAAAAGTGGAAAACCTTTGGCACATAATAAGCAAACCTGACAATATACCGATAGTTGGTTTGATAGTCCTGTTGATTTTCTTTACGTGGTTATCATTCAGCCAGGCATTTCAGAATGACCGGCTTAGTGAAGAAGGAAAAGATTAATTATAATATTTGAATTATAGAGGAATGATTTAGTGGATTATAAGATCGTTCATGCTGATGAAAGTTGGTTCAGGGAGAACATAAGTTGCCAGAGTGCCTGTCCTGTTAATACTCCTGCTTCAAGCTATATAGAGAGGATCCAGGAGGGGGATTATGATGGTGCATTGGGTTTAAACCATATGGCAAACTTGTTCCCTCACATACTCGGCAGGGTATGTACCCATCCATGTGAGAGTGCCTGCCGCAGGGGCAAAATTGATGAACCGGTATCAATTTGTTCGCTTAAGAGGGCGGCGGCAGATTTTGCAGACAAAAAATCTCCTTTAAGAAGTTCGATCGCAAAAGAAAGTACAGGAAAGAAGGTAGCCATAATAGGTGCCGGCCCTTCCGGACTTGCTGCCGGTAACGATTTGGCTATTATGGGACACGATGTTACCATCTTTGAGGCGCTTCCTATGGCAGGGGGTATGTTAAGTGTAGGTATCCCCCCTTACAGGTTACCATGGAATAAGATTGAGGATGCAGTTAATTGGGTTAAGGAACTTGGAATAGAGCTTAAACTGAATAGTCCTGTAAACAGTTCAGAAGAGTTTGATGCATTGGCAGAGAAACACGATGCCGTATACATAGCAGCAGGCGCACATAAATCGGTAGCATTAGATATACAGGGAGAAGAAGACCTTAAAGGAGTTCTACACGGTATTACGTATATGAAGGATATTAACCTTGGAAATCAGAAGAAGGTGCCATCGAGAGTTGCGGTAGTAGGAGGAGGGTTTACTGCAATAGATTGTGCAAGATCATCCTTAAGGTTGGGTGCCAAGGAGGTCTTTATTATATATCGAAGAACGCTGAAAGAGATGCCGGCAGGTGAACTTGAAGTAAGCATGGCAGAGGAAGAGGCGATAAAAATACTTTATTTGACATCACCAATAAAGATATTGGGAGATGTAGGTTCAAATGTAAAGGCTATAGAATGTATAAAGAATAAACTGGGTGAACCGGATGCGAGCGGCAGAAGAAGGCCGGAGCCTATCCCCGGCAGTGAATTTACGTTGCCTGTAGATATGGTGATTGCAGCGATAGGCCAGGCTCCGGATGCCGGTTTTGTGTCTGAGAGATCAGGTGTTGAATTTACAAGGTGGGGTACGGTTATAGTAGATCCTGAGAGTTTTATAACAAGCAGGGCGGGTGTTTTTGCAGGAGGAGATTTCATAACAGGGCCTAGAAACGCTATTGAAGTAATAGGTGATGGCAGAAAGGCTGCAAGGGCCATAGATAAATATTTGAGTAGTGGCAAGGAAAGAAAGTATGACTATAACTTTATGGATAAAAATCCGATGAGAAAGGTTTCTGGTTATGATACCATTCCGCGTCAGGAGCAGGATTCGGTTGAAATGGGTGAAAGATGGGAAATAGAAAAGGAGGTTGAGCTCGGCTTTTCAAAGGAGAGTGCCGCTAAAGAGGCCGACAGGTGCTTGCTCTGTCACTACAATATATTTATAGATGCTGACAAATGTGTCCTTTGCGGAGGGTGTATAGATGTTTGCCCTCACAATTGTATTATGATGGTTTCCCGGGATAAGATAGAAGCGGAAGGTATGCTCGGTGGGGCAGTGCCTGGTGATTGGGATGCAGTGATGGCCATAAATGAAGAGAAGTGTATAAGATGCGGCCTTTGCGTAAAGCGGTGTCCCGTGGATGCAATAAAGATGCAGAGGTTTTCTTATGCTGAAGCTACAGCATAAATTGTGTTAGTTTTAGGATTGTAACAAACTTTTAGTAATTTTGTGAAGGGAATGTGAAATGCCTGATAAGAAAGAGACAGTTCAGGGAAGATATCGTGCACTGGCATTTGTCAAGGGAGAATCGCTGGCCAAGGAGAAGGATTCACAGGTGTCCGAGGATGAACTTCAAACCTGGCCTTACTTGCTGAGGAAGGAGTTTCTTGCGGCGATAATTGTGATGATAGGCTTAATGATCTGGTCAATTGCACTTGATGCACCATTAGAGGAACCTTCAGACCCTTCCCTCACACCTAACCCGGCAAAGGCGCCATGGTATTTCCTTGGGCTACAGGAGATGCTTGTATATTTTGATCCATGGATAGCAGGGGTAGTGTTTCCTTCGTTGATAGTAATGGGATTAATGGTCATTCCTTACGTTGACATGAATCCTAAGGGCAATGGTTATTATACATTCAAGGAGAGAAAGTTTGCGATATTGACGTTTTGCTTTGGTTTTCATGTCCTCTGGATCTTATTGATAATAGTAGGAGTATTTATGCGTGGTCCCGGCTGGTTGTGGTTTTGGCCATGGAAGGAGTGGGACTCTCACAGAATAGTAGCCGATACTAATTACGATTTAACGCAGTTTATTGGTATAGATTCAAAATCCCTGCTGGGTTTTATCATTGGTGGAGGTCTTGTTAGTATTTATTTCTTCCTGGGTATGACGGTGCCATATATTCTTATGAAAATGAAGAATAGTCAGATGCTTGAGAAATTAGGGATCATAAGATATTCGATAGTGGCATTTTTGTTCCTGTCTATGTTTGGGTTACCGATCAAGATGGTTTTAAAATTAGTATTTCACTTAAAATATATATGGGTAACTCCCTGGTTTAATATATAAGCCACGCATGCATTAAATAGAATAAGTTTTTTGTGACATCCAATTCGTGTATTCTTAAGTCCTTTACCTTCCCCGTTTTTTAATCTTATTCGTCTCTTCTATTTCTGTTGACAGGTATTTCTGGAACTTCTCAATAATTTCTGTGTTTTTAACATTTCTTTTAGCGAGAAAATCTTTGATATTATCAATAACCTCTTTTTTCTTTTTGTTCTTTGTTTTTGCCTTTGCGGTATCAAATGCACCCATATCGAGTTCGTCAAACCCCAGCTTATTCATCCTCCTGGATGCAAACTGCATAGACTCATCTCTTGTCTCCGACAGGAACGCTGAAGTTATTACTTTGTAGCCTTTTTCCTTTGCCCGCTTCTCCATCAGTTTATAAATTCCCGGTCTTACAAAATCTGGGGCGTTTTTCACCCGTTCCAGCGCCTCGGTCTCCCACTCAATCTTTCCGTTTTTAGCAGCTTTCTTTTTAAGCAGATTCATAAATGGAAACATGGCCTTCTTATCTACTGCCATTTTCTCCTTTGCTTCCTTCATTATTTCGGGTGTAATCTCAGAATATCTTTTTTCTCTAGCATATTGTTCTACTCTTTTTATTACCATTCCCTTTCCAAAGGAAGGTACTTTGTTCAGCCTTTTCTTTGCATCTTCACTCCATGAAAGCTCAAACTCTTTTTCTAAACCAAATGTGTTTTCTTCCTTGAAAGTCAGTTTTTTCCCTCCATATTTTCCGGGTTCATAATCACACCATGAGTCCTCGGCCATTTGATCGCCTGTTGTAACTAAAGCCCTTGCACGGCAACCCTTGCACATTGACTCAAACTCACATTCTCCGCACCGGCCTTTGAGCTCTGCATCCCTTAATTCATTTAATATACTTGAATTGTTCCAGATTTCGGCAAAGCTTTTTTCCAGTAAATTTCCACAGGATGTATCCATGTATGGGCATGGTGTAACGTTGCCCTCCGGTGTGATCCTGCAATAATTGGTTCCTGCCGGGCACCCGCCTGAATAGTATTTTACCAGTGCCGACTCGGGATTCATCTCATAAGCTATCCTTCTATAATGTGGCGCACACTTTGCGCTGACCAGCATCGTTCCCTCGTACTGATTATGGAGTTTGTAAATTTGCTTAAGTGCGTCTTCATACTGTTTTGAGGTGATATCGGTTATATCCTGGCCTCTTCCTGTGCAGACGAGGAAGAAAAGATTAAAGACCCTTGCTCCCATATCATTCGCAAATGCAACCAATTCCGGAATCTCATCATAGTTTTTTTTGAATACTGTGGTTTGTATCTGTATCTCCAACCCTTGTCTTTTACATGCCTTCATTCCTTCGATCGTACTCTCCCATGAACCCCTCATGCCTCTGATTGAGTCGTGAACATCAGGGTGCGTAGAGTCAAGGCTTATGCCTATACCTGAGAAACCATTGTCTTTTAGTTTCTTAGCAACATCGTCATTAATAAGGCAGGCGTTGGTGCCGAGAAGCACCATCATCCCTTTCCGCGATGCATGACGGGATAAATCAAAGATATCTTTTCGTAAAAGCGGTTCACCGCCGGTTAGAATCAGGATTATATTTGGATTAAGTTCTGCAATCTCGTCTATTACCTTAAGTGCGGCGGCAGTATCCAATTCATCGCCAGTGTCTTGTGTTGCACATTGTACCTGGTCAAATTTGGGGGTACTATGGTTTAGAATTTTTTCTGACGGGTTTGTGCCTTCCCTGATGAACTCATTAGATGGGTCGAGTTGTTGAAAGTTGTTTGTTGGCAGGTAACAATGAGAGCAAAATAAATTACATGCTTTCGTGAGATTCCAGGAAATTACGTGAGGTATGGATTTCATTTTAAAGAAAATAAATAAATATGATAAATCAAGTTTTACTTAATTGCAAGTGAATATTGTAGTAAGAGAGGTTCTTTGATAAAGTGTACATAAATTGTTTATCATATAAGAAATCCAACATTAGATTACACATACTGAGCCATGTTTCCTAAGATGGTGCAGTGTATATGTTATTTATACAAAATTGTCTTATTTTGCCTTTTGACATTGTGTCTTCAAAAATTTTGAGTGGCAAAGTTACAATTGACATTTTGTCAAATGTGAAATTTATAAGGGCTAAATTACAAATAAATTATTAGTTGATAATATTTATATCTATTTGTATAGCTATACTTACAGAAAACAGGATGATGATTTTGATACCTTTCCAATTTTGGCATTATAGTTGCGAAAATATTACAGTTTATTACACTTCAATCTGCTTGGTAGTGATCTATGAAGGCGTGTTACTGAGCCAAAATTGTATTTTAAGTTTCTGATTGCACATTTAAACATTTGAATACAGATAACGTGAAAAATTAAAGGTTATTTTTACATAATTAGTAAAATCCAAAGCGCATATATTTATTACATTATATCGGTTCATTATTCCGTTAGGTTGAGGGCTTCTTTATTATGAAGAAAGAGGAAGAAAAGTCATATATTGGCTTGTTCGTATTTTTAAGTTTTATTCTTGCGGCTACAAACGTGTGGGCATTATGGAGTGAAATTGTAGGCAAAAGGCCATGGAAGGATTATCAGGCTCGTTTTTATGAGCTGGAATATGAGAATGCAGAAAAGAAATATGACGAGGCTGTATTGGCATTTGGCCAACAAGATGAACAGGACCTGTACAAAGCGGCCGAACAAAAACTAGATAAGGCAAAGAAGGAGTTTGAAAATCCGAAGATAAAACGCGGATATAAGAAAGCTTCAAATGAATTGCGTGCTTTGGATAAGAATGTATTGGCGCCATTGAGATTTGAATCAATAGTCATACGTAATAAAATGTTGGAGGAAGAATACCTGTATGGCAAACACAAATACCTGCTCCGTGATAGCATTAAAGAGGAGTCGAAGAGAACTATATTAGAACTGGATGACAAGAGCAAGAATTTAGCTGAAAAGATAAAGCGCATCGAGGAGAAGAGAGCGAAGTTGCAAAGGAAGTTGGACGGATTTAAGAGTAATATTACAAAGTACACAAAAGAGTTGGAGTTACATTCCAGCAAGATGTTTCAATATAAAGAAGCCATGGCGAAATTAGAGTCAAGGCGTCCGGGGTTGCAGGTATACCAGGTGCATCTTGAGGAGTTGAATGAGGTAGACAGGTGCATGTCTTGCCACGTTGGTATAGACAAGAGAGAGGGTGTTTCCGAGGAGCAGCCTTATGCACGCCATCCGAGGAGGGAAGTGTATCTTGGTAAACATCCGCCGGAGCGGTATGGTTGTGCGTTGTGTCATGAGGGACAGGCAAGGGCAACCACAAGCCCGAAAAAGGCTCATGGAGAGGTGGAGTACTGGTTGGAGCCTATGCATAAAGGTAAGATGGCGCAATCTTCATGTGTAAAATGTCATGATAAGGGTGAGGAATTGGTAGGTGGCGAAGAGATTTGGGAGGCAATAAAGTTGGTTGAAGAGTTGGGTTGTTATGGTTGCCATCCGATTGAAGGATTTGATAAAGATAAAAACAGGATGATAGGGCCTGATTTAATCGAGATAAGCAGTAAGGTTGGTCCGGGATGGTTGGTTTCGTGGCTGCAGGGGCCTAAGGATTTCAGGACAAGTACAAGGATGCCCGATTTTAAGTTGAGCGAGGATGATGCTATGGCTATAACGTCCTATCTCTGGCAGAATTCTGAAGGGTTTGAACCTGGTGAGCCGGAAGAATTTGACGAAGAAACTGTAGGAGAAGGTGCGTTTGTATTCGAGAGTATAGGATGTTTGGCATGCCATAGCGATGTGGAGGAAGATGGAAAAATTCATGGTCCGAATCTTGCCAGGATTGGCGAAAAGATTAACTATGAATACCTGGTCAGCTGGTTATTGGAACCCAAAAAGCACCAACCCAGGACGAGGATGCCTGATTTAAGGCTTGATGAGGAAGATGCAAAGTATGTCGCCGCATTTCTGATGAGTTTGAAAAGTGGGTATATTGAAGTTTTATCAAGTGAAGAGTGGTTGGCAGATGAAAAAGCTGCCAGCAGGGGAAAGGATTTGATAAACAGGTATGGATGCTTTGGTTGCCATAAGATACAGGGTATGGAAGAAAAAACCAAGATAGGCGTGGAGCTTTCCGAGATAGGCTCCAAGCATATACATTTGTTTGATTTTGGTTTGTTAGAGAAAGAGTTACTTCACGGAGTTGGACTTAAAAGTTCACATGAGAATATTGGAGAGGCAAGGCGTGCGTGGTTAAGGGCAAAATTAACGGATCCAAGACAGTTTGATAAAGGAAGATATAAGAGGCCGGAAGATAAATTAAGGATGCCTAATTTCGATCTAACCAAAGATGAAATACAGACGTTATTAATACTGCTGACGGGAATGAGAGAAGGGGAGCTGCCGGAGAGTTATATCGCCAAATTAGAAGGTGAAAAAAAGTCTTTGGTAGAGGGTAAAAGAGTAATTGATAAATTTAATTGCATGGGGTGTCATCAGTTCAGTATAGATACATTACATCTGAAAGATGGGGTAGCAGCAAAAGGAATGGTTAAGCTTGAGGAGGAGGAAAACCTCTATTTTCAGTTATGGGAGGATAATGAAGGACTGGGACGAAAGGCTGGTGAAACTGTGCAGATAGCAAATGAAGATATAAAGAGTATGTCCAGGTCGGAAGGTGGAGATATTGGTGAGTTTATTATAGATTATCATGTAGAGGTGGAAGGAAGAGTTGCTGAAGAGGCCAAGGTGTTTACTCCTCCTGTTTTATATGGAGAAGGTAAGAAGGTTCAGGGTGCGTGGCTTTTTGACTTTCTCGAAGAACCTGTAGCCTTGAGACCATGGCTCGATGTTCGTATGCCTACTTTTAAAATGACTGAAGATGAAGCTACGGTATTAGCCAGGTATTTTGCCGCTTTAGAAAAGGAGGAATATCCATACGAATATATAGTTGAAACCAAAGAAAAATATTTGGAGGAAAAGGAAGAGGAAAAACCTGGATACTTAACTATGGCCGAACATTTATTTAAGTCTAAAAATGTAAACTGTGCATCCTGCCATGTTAGAGGTGATATAACGCCTGAAGGTGAGCCTGCAGACTGGGCTCCCGATCTATCTAAGGCGAGAAATAGATTAAAACCTGATTGGATAGTGAACTGGTTGATGGACCCTCAGTTGATACAGCCTGGTACGAAGATGCCTAAATTTTTCAGGGAAGGTGTATTTCAAGATATTTTCCCCGGGACTCCTGAGGAACAGGCTGTGGCATTAAAGGACTTACTGATGAATCTTCCGGAGGAAATGCTTAAACAACAAGCAGATGAGTCGGAGTCGGAAGAGGAAGAATAGTTATTCCTTGATTACTGAATTAAAGATTTTTTAAGATAAAGGCAAATTATATTTGAAATATTCAAATTTATTTGTTATAAGGTATGGCTTTGCTGACTTGCGCTCAAGTCAAAAATGCAAAGTTAAGGTAGATAGAATTAAATTGCTTATATTATTTATTAAAACAAATTGATTTTTTAACAACAAATAGAAATTTAACATAAATACAGGGAGGCGTTAGAAATGAAGAAATTTACAGATCGTTACAATATATGTTTTTTGGCTATAGCTATACTTTCGCTGGTTTTGTTTTTTGGTAATTCAAGGAATATATTTGCTGCATATGAGGAAGGTGATGTGTCTGGCGGTGGAACAATAACGGGTACTGTAAAAATTGCAGGTGATGTACCGGTAGCAAAAACGTTAAAAGTAGACAAGGATCAGGCGACATGCGGGCATGATGATCTTCCATCAGAGGCTCTAATAGTTTCTGGTGATGGAGCTTTAAAGAACGTTGTAGTATCTATTACAAACATCTCAAAAGGGAAAAAGTTTGCAGGGGGAACCGCATCATCAATCGATCAGAAGGGTTGTGTTTTTATTCCTCATGTTGCTATAATTCCTCCCGGAAGTACCATTGATCTGCTTAACAGTGATGATGTAATGCATAACCTTCATTCGTGGTCTATGAAGAATACGGCATTTAACGAAGGGGTTGCTGGTCATGGGAAACTGGCTAAAACTTTTGAATTTCCTGAGACTATTAAGATGACCTGCGATGTGCATAAATGGATGACCGCATGGTTGATAGTACAGGCGAATCCATATTATGCTCTTACAGGCGCAGAGGGAAAATTTAAGATTGATGGAGTACCTGCCGGTACTTATACCGTTCAGGCATGGCAGGAATCCCTTGGGAAAACTATACAGGAAGTTACCGTAAGCGCCGGTGGAGAAGCCAAGGCAGATTTTGAACTGACAAAGAAGGCAAAGAAGAAAAGAAAAAGAAAAAAGAAGAAAAAATGAGAATATTCATTTCTAAAATGGATATTTTTCACATATACAAACTAATACACAAGTTGACATAGAATATGACTAAGCTGAAACCTTTCATGGATTTCACGTCCAAAAAGCTTCATTTAAGGATTGCATTTACACTCTTTCTCGTCGTTTTCCTTATAGCACTGGCCACCGGTACAGGTACGGCCCAGGAGAATACTGAAGCTGCGAAAACTACCGAAGCTGCAGTAGAAGCAACCACAGAGTCAGAGCCGGAGCCAGAACCAGAGCCTTATGAAGTTGTAGACTACAGGAATTTCTTCGGGATTGATGGCAGGCTGATTGTCTGGATAATTGCAGAATTACATCTTATGTTTGCTGCCTTTGTATTAGCAGTACCGATCTTTGTCGTTATTATTGAGATGATCGGTGTGAAGGGTGGTGATATAAGGTTTGATAATTTAGCGCGCGAATTTACAAAGCTTCTGTCTGCGGCTTTCGCCACAACGGCCTCATTGGGCGGACTGCTGGCGTTTGCTTTGTATGGCCTTTACCCGGCCTTTATGCGCTATATGACGGATGTTTTCCATCCATTCATGTTCATATATGCGCTTTGTTTCTTTGGAGAAGTTTTCTGTCTTTACGGATATTACTACTCGTGGGATTTGCTTTCCAAGACGCCTAAAGGTAAATGGATTCACATATCAATTGGTGTAATGCTGAATGTTTTCGGGACGGCTTTAATGATGCTGGCTAATTCCTGGGCAACTTTTATGATGGCGCCGGGCGGTATTAATATGGACACCGGGACGGTAACCAGTCTTTATCATGCATTCTATAATTTCCTATGGATGCCCGTTAATATTCACCGTATTATTGCTAATGTCGCCTTTGGAGGTTTTGTAGTGGGTGCTTATGCCGCTGTTAAATTCATGGGGTCGAAAACTGATGAAGAAAGGGCGCATTATGATTGGATGGGGTATATAGGTAATTTCATTGGGTTGGGCGCCTTGATACCTCTCCCGTTTGCCGGATATTATCTTGGAAGAGAAGTTTATAGTGCCAGTCCCGTTATGGGAAACATAATGATGGGTGGTGCTTTTTCCTGGACATTCATAATCCAGGCTATTCTTATTGGAATGTTATTTATTGGTGGAAATTATTATTTATGGAATGGTATGAGCAGGATAAAGGGTGCGGAACGATACACTCCATATATCAAATACATAAACATAATAATCTTCTTCTGTTTTGCTGTCTGGCTGACACCACATAACTTACCATTAAGTGGTGAGGAGAGAGCCCTTATTGGAGAGCAATACCATCCGTTTTCGAAATTTTTCGGTGTTATGGCGGCAAAGAATGCAGTTGTAAACCTCCTGATATTATCCACATTCTTCAGTTTCCTATTGTATAGAAGGGCCAATAAAGGCGAGACAAAGCCGTTCTCAAGCCATGGTCGCGGTGCAAGGATTACGCTGATTATTACTGCCGGTCTTACAGTGATGTATCTGGCGTGGTATGCTTTAGGGCTCAGGGGAATAGAGCTGGACGAAAACATAAAGCAGTATGTGTCTCCTCTTATTACGTGTCTTGTGATCCAGATAATCGCAATTGTCATTTCCCTCCTTCTTACTTTTGCAAACAAGGGTAAATTTGCTCAAGCCTTTCTATTTGCCGTAACTACTGTTATGGCAGTAATGTATTTCTGGTATTATGGATTTGTAGTTATGGAAAAGGCAAACCTGGTCTTAAGATATCTGTCTGTTACACAGGTTTCAATAGTACTAAGTTGTCTGATTGTTAATACTATAATAGATGTCTTTCTCTTTAAAGATGCTAAAGAGGTTGGTGGTATACAATGGGGGAAAATACCGCACAGGTCACAGTATGCCCTGTTACTACTCTGTGTAGCCATTGTGACTCTTATGGGATTGATGGGCTTTATACGTTCCGGCCTGAGAATGAATTGGCATATTTACGGGTATATGCAGGATACTTCTGCAGGTGCATTTACTCCGAGTATCGCTTATATGGGTTGGATGATCAGTTTAATTGTCATACTTTTCCTGGCCCTTGTGGCCTTTGTTTTCTGGCTTGCAGGCCTTGCTGATAAGAAGAAGAAACATGCATAGGCTCTAGCCGGTGAATTTATAAATATAAAATTGTTGAATTTCCTGCGTCTATAAATGTTGGAGAGATTATAAATAATGAGAAGTTTTCTAAACTCAGTAATGTTTACGATGGCAGTATTGGGGTTTTTTGTCTACGTTTGTACATACGTGACAAATCTTTCCGGCGGTGGAGGTGGTGGAGGGGCTACCGGAGTCAGCCCTGAAGCAGGCGAAAAGATATTCTGGGGTGAAGGTCAGTGTCACACGTGTCACAGTATTGGAACCTCCGGAAGTGCTACAAGAGGACCTGACCAGGAAGGTCTTGCATCAAGGGCGGAAGAGAGGGCAAAGGAGGCAGGTTTTGGTTCCGGTCTGGAATATATAGTTGAATCAATAGTAAATCCTTCTTCACATGTAGTGGAGGGTTATGATGATATAATGCCGAAAGTGTATGATCCACCGATCATGTTGGGGCGCGAAAAGATTCTTGCGGTACTTTCATATTTGCAAACATTGGGGGGCGAGCCTGATATTGATGCGGTAACAAAGTTAAAGGAAAAGATTCCTGAGGCATCTAAGACAAAGGTGGTGCCATGGGTACCTCCTATTGAGGTTGATCCGAAAGAAGGCGAGTTGATCTTTTTTGATGATACGAGAGATGTTACATGTTCAAAATGTCATGTCATAAACGGAAAAGGCGCAAAAGTAGGGCCTGACCTTACTGGCATAGGGGCAGTACAGACACCTCAATACCTGATAGAGTCGGTCCTCAAACCAAGTAGCGTAATTGTAAAGGGTTTTGAGACGATGTATCTGATGACGAATGATGGAATGGCCTATAACGGTCTCCTTGTGAGTCAGGATGAAGAAGAAGTGGTCTTGATGGTTGATGAAGATGGTGTAATGGAGGAATACGTTTTTTATCCTGATGAGATTGCACAGATGCAGAAACAGGATGTCTCAATTATGCCGGGCAATCTTAGTGAAATGCTGACTACAAAAGAGTTTTATGGGATTATTTCGTTTCTCTTGAGCCAGAAATAGATTCAGCATAAGCTGAAAGAAGGATACGTTTTTAGCAGGGAAGGTTATTTAGATGGGGAATAAAAAAAATTCATATTCAATGATATTGGTTATCGTATCAATATTGATTGTTTTTGTCATTATAAAATTTGTTGCCCCTTACGCTTTCATGTATTTGTTGGCAAAGGATCATACAATGCCAACTCCAAGCACACTCATGCTCTGGTACATGATTCTAGCTATACTCGGCGCGCTGGTTTATGTTTCAACGAGTGATCTCAAATGGGCGAAATTCTTGAGTTTTATATTGCCTGCCGGTGACGATAAGATAAAGGCGTTATTTCAGAAGATGATAATTATATCTTTTCCAGTGTTGGTTGGCTGGTTTGCCTATTCAGGGACAATGCCGGGCACGGCATCTCCCGTGGAGCTGAGAATTCAGCATCCTACATTGTTACAGGAGTTTGAGAAACTGGAAAATCCTTTTGCAAATGCTGATGAAGAAACTAAAAAAAGGTGTGTAGAAGAGGGAAAACATCTTTATCAACAGAATTGCCGTCCATGTCATGGCTCAAAGGCTGATGGTAACGGTCCCTTTGCTAATGCATTTCGCTTGAGGCCTATTAATTTTACTGACCCCGGTACTATAGCTACGGTAGTAGAAAATTTTGCCTTTTGGAGAATTAAAGAAGGTGGTCCCGGGCTTCCAAATGTGTCTACGCCGTGGGATTCTCCTATGCCTGCCTGGAAAGATGTTTTAACGGATACACAAATCTGGAAGATCATAATGGGTGAATATGTGACTGCTGGAGTTGTGGCGCGTCAAAGAGAAGAGATGGAGCACTAATAAAATAAATTGGGTTTTTAACATGTACAAGGCAAAAAATAAGCTCATTCTAAAAGGTTCATTTATATGTTTGTTTGCTGTTGCTTTAGCTTTCTTATGTCTCAGTGAGGGCCTTGCCCAGAGTTCGCAGTTATTCAGGACTTATAAGAAAGAGGCTTCTGGAAAGATACCGGAAACTTCTGAAGCAATTGCGGCAGGAAAGGACATTTATGAGAAAAAGTGCTACTATTGTCACGGGATAAAGGGTGACGGTAATGGTTCTGCAGCTCCACGTTTAGACCCAAAACCAAGGAATTTCACGAGAAACGAATTTAAAATACGCTCTACAGGGCTCGGAACACTTCCGACAGATGAGGATCTTTACAGGATAATTTCAAGTGGTGTGGAAGGTTCGGCTATGCCTTTCTGGAACACCTTGACCGTTGAAGAGAGGTGGCAGGTTATACATTATATCAAGACATTTAACGAAGACTTCAAAGACAAAGAAGCTCCAGAAGTAGCGTCGTTGGGTGCAGAAGTGGCTTCCAATTCAGAGTCTATTAAGCGCGGTAAGAAGTTGTTTAAGGAGGCTAAATGTTTCCTGTGTCATGGCGAAGATGGTAAAGCGGATGGACAAATTACAACTACACTAAAGGGCAAATGGGACCTTCCATATAAAGCCAGGAATCTGACAAAGAGCTGGTTGTTCAAGGGAGGTAATTCTTCAGAAGATATTTTCAGGACAGTAACAACAGGTATTAACGAAACACCGATGGGTTCTTATGCAGATTATCTTACAGATGAAGATCGATGGCATCTTACACATTACGTGAAATCAATCTCTTACGATATGAAGACTGAGGTTGTTCTCAAGACAAAGCTGGCAGTGGGAGATTTGCCAGACGGTCCTGACGATGAGGCATGGAATACAGTAAGTTCTGTCGAGTTGCCAATGTCAGGTCAGATAGTTGCAAGTCCGAGATTCTGGACTCCATCTGCAAATTCCGTAAAGATAAAATCTATGTACAACAATGAAGACATCGTATTCTTGTTAGAATGGGATGATATGACAAATGAACAGAGTGAGGTCTACAGTGATGCTGTTGCCCTTCAATTTCCAACGAAGATACCGGAAGGCCTTAAGAAGCCCTACTTTGCCATGGGAGAGTCTGGCAATAGCGTAGTCCTCTGGCATTGGAGGGCATACGAGGAATCTTTGCATGCGGCGAAAGAAGAAGCGGATGAGGATTCAGAAACTGCTACTGATGGCGGCAGTGTTGTTGCCGAAGAACAGGAAGAAACAGGCCATGCAGAAGCAGAGGAAGTAGAAGAAGCAGAAGAAGTAGTAGAAACACAAGAAGAGAGTACTGAAGAAAAGACAATAGAAGCACCTAAGGAAAAGTTTAAAGGTTTTATGACAATCAGGGAGTTGAATGCGAAGGGATTTAGAAATCTTGCCGATCAACCATCCAACAGTCAGAATTCAAAAGGTAAAGGTTACTGGGAAAATGGAAAATGGAAGGTTATGATAACAAGGCCTATCGTAACCGATGACAAGAAAATAGATATTCAATTTGAAACAGGAAAACTGATCCCGTATGCGTTAGCTGTATGGGATGGTTCAAATAAGGAGATTGGCGGACAAAAATCAATCACATCCTGGTACTATTTAACATTGGAGATGCCTACGCCTAAGAGTGTTTATTTTTATGTAATTATTGCCATAATAATGGCCGTAAGCATTCAATTTTGGGTTATTGGAAAGATAAGAAGATTTCCAACTGAAATCCCTGTTGAATAAAATAATTAGAAATCTGATCGCTGACACAACAAAGAAAATGAATTGCAAAAATAGAATGAAATATATATTGTCTTTTGTAATAGCCTGTGTGGTTTTAGGCTATATACTTGTTTCCGAGAGAGTCGTTCTTGCAGAGCCTCCAACACCGGACCCTCTTTTCCTGGAGTTAGAGGCAATATACAGGGGTGATAAAGACTATAAAGAGTTACCTTTCGTTCCGGAAGATCCACATAAGCGTTCTAAAAACGGACCTACTCTTAAGAATGTAACACTTAAAGCAAACAAAGAGTGGCTTAAAAAGTGGATATCAAATCCCAGTGAAATGGTACCTAACGCCAGAATGCCGAGACTCATGCTGAGTGATGATGAGATAGAAGCAGTCTTGGCATATCTAACAAGTATAGCGGACAAAGAACTGCCTAAACAGGAATGGGATTCGTATTTATTGAAAGAAGAAGATGATATGACTGATGATGAATACGAAAAGATGGATGAACTGGTTTCGGACGGCAAGGCAATCTGGGGACGTGCGAGGTGCAATATTTGTCATCCGGTTAAGGGCAAGGGTGGCGCTGTAGGGGTAGGGCCTGACCTTGGAGCTGTAGCAGAGAAGATCAACCGTGATTGGTTATACCTCTGGATCAAGGAGCCACAAAGCTATTTTCACCAGACACAAATGGCAAGATACAGGTTTAAGGATGACGAGTTGAGAAAATTAGTTGAATATCTTATGAAAGATTGGGATTTTAAGCCTGAGGAAGATGAGGATGAGGATGAGGATGAGGATGAGGATGAGAGCGGGGAAGAAGAAACTGTAGCTACTGATGAAGTAAGCGAAGGTGAAAGTGCGGAGGAAAAGGCGGAGACAGAAGATAAATCCTCTATAATTCCAGAGGGTACACTGGTGGAAAAAGGCAAAAGGATAATTGAACTGAACCGATGCTTTATCTGTCATGAAATTGAGGGTATTTCAGAATTGCTGCCGGTTAGCAGTGAGCAAAGTGAACCAACTAACGATTTTGAGAAGTTGTTAAACGACATCAAATGTATGACATGTCATAATGTACAGGGTAACGGTGGTACTTTTGCGCCTGAATTGACACATGAAGGCAGCAAGCTGAAGGGGTCATGGATACAAGGTTTTGTTGAGACTCCGGATATTATACGTCCATTGTTAAAACAGATGCCGAAATTTAATCTCACTTCAGAGGAGGCTGAAACAGCAGCTAATTTTGTTGAAGAATTCTTTGTAAGTGAGGAGATTCCTTTAGATAAATTTGCTGATGTTGAACCCATAGAGGAACAAATTAACAAGGGAAAAGAGTTATATGATGCCAGGGGGTGTAAGACCTGCCATACGATAGCATCAGGCGGTATAGTTGGTCCCAATCTGAAAAGGGTTGGTGACAGGCTTGAGAACGGTTTCATTTTCTTCCATTTGAAAGACCCTCATCATGAGACTCCCGATGCAGTGGAGCCCAATTATAATCTTACTGATGAAGAAGCGACCGCTCTAACACATTTCCTGATGTCTTGTAAAAGCAAGGAATAGATTGGAAGATAAGAAGATGTTAATGAAGAATACTATAATCGGAATAATATGTTTCTTAATGGTAGCAGGAGCTTTTCTCAGGTTTACTGAAAGTTCTGAAGGACAAGAGGCCGAGCAGCCAAAAGAGGCAGTGCGACAGAGTGAGGTTGTTGAGCCTGAGAAGGAATACAAATTGATTGAAGAAATCAAGGTTTATTTGACTTCTCCAAAAGAGACATTTATATATTATTGCAGTCCGTGTCATGGAAAGGCGGCTAATGGGAAGGGTATTTATTTTACAGTCGACCTGGAACCGAGTCCAAGAGATTTAACTGATGTAGAGTATATGGCAGCGCTTACTGATGATTATCTGCTTAACTTTATTTCAAAAGGTTCTGCTGAGATGGAGAAATCTGAGTTGTGTCCTCCGTGGGGCAATACACTTGGTGAAGACAGGATAAAGGGTCTTATAGCATATTTGAGAGGGCTGACTATCTCAAAATCGAAAGAGGGAGAAGAAGTGGCAGAGAAGGAAGAGACTGCTGTAGCAGAGGCGGGAAGGAAAGGAACTCCGCCTGCGGTGATTTGGAGTGTTTTAATATTGTTAAGTGCCTTCTTTGTATTTTCAGCAAAAAAAGAGTGGAAAAAGCTGGCCGAAGAAAAGGCTTCAAAGACAAAGAAGGAATAATTATAAGTGTCAGGAGTAGCCGCAACCTTCCTGCCTGTCGGCAGACAGGTAGGTTGCGGTATCCCACACAGCCAACAACATTTAGTGCCAATTGATTAAGGAGTTGAAAGTTGTACAAGAAGATTTTTGTTCCTTTGGATAATTCAAAATATTCAGACTATAGTTCAGATTTAGGGGTATCAATAGCAAAGAAATTTGACTCTGAATTAATAGGAGGGCATGTATATGCCGCCAGTCTGCATCACAAGAGGTTCAGAGAGATGGAGAGTGGCTTGCCCGAAAAGTACAGAGATGAAAGTGAGCTTAAGAAGCAAAGGGAGTTTCACAACACACTGATAGGTAAAGGACTTCGAATGATTTCAGATTCTTATCTGGACAGTATGGTGAAAAAAAGCCGGGAGTCTAATGTTCCTTTTAAGAGAAATATCATGGAGGGTAAGAATTATCTTGAGCTGGTAAAAGATATAAAGAGCAAGGATTATGATCTGGTAATTATAGGTGTTCTGGGGCTTGGTGAAGTAAATGGTAGTCTAATTGGAAGTGTTTGTGAGAGAGTCGTCAGGAGGATTAATACTGATGTATTAGTTGTTAAGAATGACAAACCACTTGAAGGTAAAGTGATAGTTGCCGTTGATGGAAGTGAACAATCTTTCAGGGCCGTAGAGATGGCAAGTGGGTTAGCGGCAAAATATAATATGAAGATAGAGTTGTTGTCAGTTTTTGATCCTCATTATCATCGAGTCGCCTTTGAGGGTATCGCTAAGATCCTATCCGGTGAAATGGGCGATGTGTTTAAGTCGGATGAGCAGGAGAAGCTGCATGAAGATGTCATAGACAAAGGGTTGGAAAAGATTTATGACGGGCATCTTGAGATTGCCTTAAATAAGGTAAGGGATTTGGGTCTTGAAGCACGAACTACACTTCTTGAAGGTAAACCATATAACGAGATATTGAAGTATATAGATAAGGTGGAGCCCTCTCTGTTAGTTTTAGGCCGCACCGGCATACACGCAATTAACGGTTTGGATATTGGGAGTTCAACTGAAAATATTTTGCGCTATGCTAAATGTAATGTCCTGATAACAAAAAGCGGGAAGAGCGCTGAGATAAATCCTTTTTATGAAAAGGAAGAGAATATAAAGATCGAGCAGCCTGTGAATCGAGCTGTGGAGGCAGGAGAGATTTCCTGGGATGATGATGCTAAATCTTTAATCTCAAAGGTTCCTGCTTTTGTGAGGCCTATGGTTGTTGGCGAAGTTGAGAATTATGCCAGAACGAATGGCAGTAGTGAGATTACGCGAGAAATAGTTGAAGAAGTTAAGACTAAATGGTCTGATTCAATGAATTATTCCTGACCGGTAGCCGCCAGGTTCCAATAAATTGTTGATCACATAGGAATTCAGCAGACAGCAAATCATATCTTCTTGCAAACCACAAATTACTTTCCATCATATCTAGAAGTCTAAGAATTTTTATTTCAAGTTTTTTGTAGTTGAGATTGCGCTACATTCAGATTCATATTCCGGAATGACTTTAACCTTTCATTTTAATAAGATAATAATAGAATAAAGCTAAAGTTAGATAAAGGAAATCTTGCAAAGCCAGGCTTAGCTCTGTTGATCCTGTCTAAATTTAAAGAAAAAGAGAATATATATTTTATGCTGGGAATTTCGACTGTATGGAAAACCGGGGAGTTAAAAGACGGGCAGAAACTCATGGAATGTTTTGCCGGCCTCGGGTTTAGGGATATAGAACTGGAATACAGGATTTCGGGAGACACATTCAAACAAATCAAACAGTTCCTGAATAAGACGAAGGATTTAAAGATAGTCAGTATACACAACTTTTTCCCGGTTCCGGACATCCATGAAACAGGTGGTGCCGATATATTTCATTTTTCGTCGGAAGACAGGGAAGAAAGGTTTTTGGCAGTTAAGTATGCCGTTAAGACGATACAGATTGCATCAGAGCTTGGGGCAAGGGCTGTAGCCTTGCATCTTGGGATGATACAGATGCCAGCTCAGGGAGAATTTTTCAGTATGTATGATGCTGGGAAGGTAGGTTCAGATGAGCATAAAAGGAAGCTTGATGAGTTCAGGATGCTGAGGGATCGAAAAAAGGGGGAAGCACTTGATATGATGTTACTGAGCATGGATGAAATACAAAAAGCTGCAGAGAAGTATGATGTTGATGTGGGTATTGAGAATAGATACGACTTCAGGGAGTGTCCGGATTATGAAGAGATGGGTGTTATATTCGAGAAGTTTGGAGGCGGACGAATCGGATATTGGCATGACGCTGGACACGCAAAGGTTCAGGAAAATCTGGGTGTAGTAGAAACGAAAGAGATGCTGGACGCGTATGGGAAATATTTAGTTGGAGTTCATCTTCATGATGTAAACGGATATTCAGATCACCACGTACCAGGGACAGGTGAGGTTGATTTTGATTTGTTAAAGAAATATCTGAAAAAAGATACCATAAAGATACTTGAGATTCATCCGAGAGAGACGGAAAAGGATTTGATGGATGGGGTTGATTTCCTGAAGAACATGGGGTTAGAGTAATAAAGAAGTAGGAAAGGCATTCTTACCACTATTGATTGTGTGGCTTGCTATATTGTCAGGTTTTAAGTTGATTAATCAGGGGTTTAAAAAGAGCTTTTTAAGCTTGAAAATTTTAGGCATATATGCTATATAGCAGTTATATATAATAGTATAAATTAGCAAAGTATAGTTGTAGTCAGGTTATAAACATCATCCACACTGTTTAGTTTTCATCGAGTCAAGGGGTTACATTTACACCTACCTCCAACAGGCCACTCGTCCTCCAGACATAGTCTTTCGGGCAGAGCTGGCAAATTGAAACATTCATCGTTTTAAGGTTGTATTTACGCAATTAGTCCCGGACTACAACCAAATCGTATATTTCAGTTTTATGTGGACTTTGCCTTTAAATATGAAAATACCAAATCTTACTATAGGAGGGAGAAAATGAGAAAGATATTCGTAATACTTGCAATTGTTTCATGTATTAGTTTTCTTGTTCAGGGGAGTTTTCTGAGGGATGTAGATGCCAAGACATACGCTGAGCATTCGACTGCGGGAAAGACAGGTTTGGTAGCTGCCAGTATAGTTACATCAGCGGTATATTTTCCATTTAAAGCGGCTTATGCTATTCTGGGTGGGGTTACGAGCGGATTAACCTATGGTGTTACCATGGCAAAAGAAGCTGAGACTGCACACAATATTGCTACAAAGACTTTTACAGGAGACTGGTATATTCATCCAAACATACTTACAAGCCATGAGGAATTAAACTTCAGCGGCCCGGATGATATGTAGTAACGAAGGATGATTTTGGAGGTATTATCACCTCAACGGAGGAGTTAACGGGTTTTAGCGTTGGATTACCATCATCATCCATAAATTTGGTCTTTATTGTATGTGAGCCTTCTTCAATCTTGGTCCATAATATTTGTAATGTTATTGAACATTGAAATTTGGTGGCGGGGAGTTGAAGAGTTCTTATTGTGTCAAAGATGCCGAGGATGCAAAGTCTGTTCTGATACTCTGTTGCCGAATCGCATAATATAGCTACCTGGATATTCATTTTTTTTTATGGAAACCTTCAGATTTATCTTCCCGTCAGTTTTATAAAGTCAGGATCATTTCTGTAGTCCTTAAAGTCAGGAGCCTGCTGCAGTGCCATTTTATACTGAGGGTTTAAGCCTATTGCTCTCTTTAATGAACTCAGCATTTTGTCCTTTTCTTTCATCAGGGCGTACGTACAGGCCTTATTGAACCATGCAGCATCAAACTCAGGATTTGTCTGTACAGCTTTGTTATAAGCCTCAATTGCCTCCTCATGTTTTTCAAGTTTGTCAAGGACGAGACCCTTGTTGTTAAGAGCTGCAACAAAATTTGGATTGACAGTTACGGCTTTGTCAAATGCGAGTATGGCCTCCTGTAATTTTCCAAGGTCTTCTAACGCAAAGCCTTTGTAATTCCATACCTCATACGAATTCGGTTTCAGTGTTGTTACCCTGTCAAATGCCTTTAGAGCTTCTTCAAGTTTACCGATCCTTACGAATGCGAGTCCTTTGTTCATCCAGGTTGCATGGGAGTTTGGGTCTATATCGAGGGCTTTACCG
>Ga0207986_1000278_pt1 | contig 24814 bp, 20 predicted proteins | sample ETNtaG_26_FD_185764 | JGI IMG/M metagenome (GOLD analysis project Ga0207986, IMG submission 185764) | Marine microbial and viral communities from oxygen minimum zone, Eastern Pacific Ocean - ETNP201302SV89 (SPAdes) (version 2) | ecosystem: Environmental > Aquatic > Marine > Oceanic ... | reverse complement strand
CTACCCGCATACCGGGGACCGCAATACCCGGGGTGCTTGGACAGAGGCCGGCGCCAAGCAAATGTGCCAGCGTGCCCGGCAACGGGCCAGCGAAGTATTGCAAGCCTACTGGCCACAACACATCTCAGACGAGCTAGACGCCCGCATCCGAGCTGAGTTCAACATTTTGCTGCCGCGCGAGCAGATGAAAGCACCTGAGGATATCCCCGCCTGATCCAGGCCAACACTGACCAGGCTGGTTTTGTCGGCACGGCGCCAACGGCCATCTCCTCTTCAAGAGCGTCGCGCTCCGCCCGAAAGAATATGAGCATCTGGTCCAGCTCAGCTGCGGTCATCTGACTGGGTGCTTTGGAGCGGCCCACAGGCTTGTCATCGACACTGGGCTTAAAACTCAAGTTCTGATGTTTTGAGGATCGTGTTTCTCGCGCTTACTCTGGCTGTATCTGGTAGCGATTTATCGGCGGCAAGCTCTGCCAGCCGCTCGATCATGCCGGGCGCATGGTCTAGCGCCGTCTGGCGGATTGCTAACTCGAGGGGTTGTCCATTTGACGACAGTTGTGGTTTAACCCTTGGGTTTTCTCATTTATAACCACAAGGCTTTTCTCAGCCCAGCTAGAATTCAGCTGGATGATCGGACTGTGTTGGGGGCAACTTTGGGGACAACATATTTTAGGCCACACTAAAATATTTTTTTAACCATTGATTATGTCAATATTCGATCCCCCGGATGACCCTGGCTGATCAATACATCGACCTGACGCAACTTGTTAATAATCTGTTCGGGGGTAAAGCTCTTTCTTCGCATGTCTAACTCCTGTCTCAAATGGGTTGCTATTCTCCCTCACAAACTGGACTGGAAAATGCCGGCCAGGTCACCCGCAAAGCACGTAACTTTGGTACTCCAGTTGACGACTCAGAGGCCTAAGGACACAATCCTACCGACCACACGCACCCCATCACAATCTAACCAGAAGGTCACAAAATGACTTACAAAATAAATACAATGCCGGATCAGATTTCAGCCGCTTTAATCGGCAAATGCACTACTGTTGAAACCGCGACAGTTGGGCATCGGCGCCATATGGGATTCATGGATAAAGCGATTCAGTGCGTACTCACCCCTCGCCGGGTTGCAGGTACCGCGATCACGCTCGCGCTGCCGGGTCAAGACTCGACGCTTTTACATCACATTATCGCGGAATTGCGATCGGGTGATTTCCTCTGCATCGACCGGCTTGGCGATTCTAAGCATGCCTGTTTAGGCGGCGGCGTTGCAGCAGCCATCAAAGCAAGCGGTTGTGTTGGCGTCGCCATTGACGGGCCGTGTACAGACCTTCCAGAGATACAAGAGTACGATCTACCGGTCTGGTCACGGGGGGTTTCCCCCGTGACCACGCGCATTTACGACATCGGTGGAAGTTTTAACGTACCTATTTCGTGCGGTGGTGTAGTTGTCAATCCTGGTGACGTTGTAATTGCTGACTTCTCGGGTGTTTTGGTTATGCCTCCAGATGAGGCTGAGGCAGAGGCAGACTGGGCACTGGGTAAACAAGCGGCGGAACCCGATGGACATAAACTTCTGCTTTCCGGTTCGAAACTCGGTGACCTCAGCGGCGCTACTAACTTGGTCAGAGCCAAGACTGAGGCTTAGTTAGGCCAGCGGCGGGTGAAGAATACTACTCCGGGCCGAGCACGAGGTTAGGAAACCATAGAGTTAATCCCAGAATGTAGGTAATCAAGAGTAGAACCAGCAAAAGCGGTATCAGAAATGGTAACACCGCAATTGCGACGCGCTCAAACGAGACATTGCCCACCTTGACCATGATGTAGAGCCCGATCCCCATGGGTGGCGTGGCGATGCCGATGAGGAGGGCGTTGGTGATGATGAGACCGAAGTGGACGCGGTCTTTACCGAACTGATTGATGATCGGCAGCAGCATGGGCACCAAAAGTCTATCGTGGGAAACAAGCGTTGGAATCGATACATTAGCGAAGCCCAGGCAGTCCTGACCACTTCGCGGACCCCCGCCTCACTCGACGCCCATGATTAAATTGGGCAGCCACAGTGTCAGCTGCGGGATGTAGGTGATCAGCAACAGCACGACGATTAGCGGAATCAGCATCGGCAGGACCGCCATGGTCACCTTCTCAAACGAGACATTGCCCACCTTGACCATGATGTAGAGCCCGATCCCCATGGGTGGCGTGGCGATGCCGATGAGGAGGGCGTTGGTGATGATGAGACCGAAGTGGACGCGGTCTATACCGAACTGATCAGTGATCGGTAGCAGCATGGGCACCAAGATGAGCTTCGCCGGCACGCCCTCGACGACGGTGCCGATCAACAACAAGAAGATAATCAACATGGCCAAGAAAATGTGCCGGTCCTCGGTGGTCAGTAGCACCGCCTCGGCCAGTTGCTGGGGGATTTGCTCGATGGCCAACAGCCAGCCCATTACCGTCGAGTAGCCGATGATGATCATGATCACCGCGGTGATCAGCATGGTGTCGGTCAGCGCCTTCCACAACGCCTCCCAGGTCAGCGTTCGGTAGACCAGGCCAAGGAGAAGCGAGTAGGCGCAAGCCAGCACCCCGGCCTCGGTGGCCGTGGTATAGCCGGTGATGATGGCGCCCAGGATGATGCCCGGCGCTATGAGGGCGAGGACGCCGTCAACCACGGTCGATGCGATGTGGCGCAAGGATGCGCGCTTCTCGCGTGGGAAATCGCGGCGGATGGCGATGATGCGGTTGTAGATCATTAGCGCGGCACCGATCAAAAGACCCGGAATAATGCCCGCAAGAAAGAGCCGTGCCACAGAGGTGTTGGAGAGAAAAGCGTAAATTACCAGGCTGATCGACGGTGGGATGATGGGTCCGACGACAGCCGAGGCGACGGTGATGGCGGCGGCGAAATCGGCTGGGTAGCCGCGCTCCCGCATGGCCCTAATCTCGACCGTGCCGAGGCCGGCACAGTCGGCCACCGCGGCCCCCGAGACGCCGGCGAAGATCATTGATGAGAGTACGTTGACCTGGGCCAGCCCGGCGCGAAAATGGCCGACGATGCTAAGGGCGAAGTTAAAGATCTTGTCTGTTATGCCGACGACATTCATCAGATTTCCGGCCATGATGAAAAACGGCACGGCGAGAAGCGCCGGGTTGTCGACGCCTTCCAGAACCTGCAACGGCATAATGTAGAGTTGGTCAAGGAATCCGGCTAGGATGAGCGAGGCCAGCACGGCGGCGCCGATCGCCATGGTGATGGGAACTCGCACCAGCACCAGAGCAATGAAACTAATGAAGAGCACCCAGGCCATTTGCAATCCCGTCTTTAGGTGTCGCCGACCGGGCCGTCCCCGGGCTCTTGCCGCCCGGCAACGGCGTAGATGGTGTCGATAACGAAATTGATGAAGATCAGCACGCAGGAGACGAACAGCGGCGTCGACATGGTGTAACGCTCAAGCCCCACCATCTCGATGGTGCCCACCTGTTGCTCGTAGATGGTGGGGGCGTGCCACAGCATCACCGACATGAGCACCAGGACGATGCCATTGACCAGCAGGCGCGAGGCAAAGTGCGCCCACGCGCCCAGGCGGTCGACGATGAAGTCGATGGTGATGTCGCGGTGCTTTCGGTAAAGGACGAAAAAGCCGAAGAACGTCATCCAGACGAAAAGGACGACCGTCCACGGAAACACCCAAGTGATACCCTTGTCGGTAATCGCCCGGAGGGCAATGTTGACGATATTGAGGCCCAGCATGGCCGCCAGGCAGGCGTTTGCGAGCACATGAAAGAGGCGCTCGCAAACGCCCAGCAGTCGATTGACCAGATCGACGATGGTCACGGCGTCGGGACTATCCGCTGGTGCGGGTCTTGTTCACCGTCTCGACGAAGCCCTTGGGAAGTTTCCCTGCCTTGTCGAGCTTCGAATAAAATTCCTGCGTGGCCTTGATGATGTCCGACGTGTCGGGTTCGTTGTAGGTGACACCCTTGTCTTTCATGCGGGCAATCGACTCGTCGGTGACCTCCATGGTCAGCTTGACACTGTACTTGCCGGCCTCTTCGTGGGCGCGGTCCACCGCCTTGCGCAGGTCGGGGGGTAGACCGTTGTAGGCCTTGGCGTTGGTCATGAAGCCAATGCCCTGCGGGTACTCGTTATGGCGAACAATGTTCGGTGCTACCTCGTAGAACTTCATCGCCTCGACCAGGGCGATAGGGCTGTTGACCGCCTCGACAATACCGCGCTGGATGGACTCGTAGACTTCGGTCCAGCCCAGGACTCGAACCTCGAGGCCGAGGCTGGTCCACACGTCGACGCCCAGCTGGTTTGGATGATGGCGCAGCTTGATGCCTTTGAGTTCGGCCATGTTCTTCCACGGCTTCTTGGTGACCATGACCCGGTAAGGGCCGCGCATGAAGGCGGCGGGATTCCCGATCAGCGTGATGCCGGCCTTGTCTTCGACCTGCTTCAGCCAACCCTTGAGCAGGTCGGACTCCATGAACCGTGCCCAATGTTCGCGGTTATCGAACATGAAGGGTGCGCTCATGTAGCTCATGTCGGGCACCCACTTCTTCAGGTAGGCAGAGCCCTCTGGATAGATGTGAACGGTTCCGGCCTTGACTTGCTCCAACGCCGCCGCGGTCTTACCCAGCTGCTCGGAGGGATAGATCTTGATGGTCATCTTGCCGTCTGAGTATTCCTTCACCTTGTCGGCGAAGTACTGGAAGGCCTTGCCTTCGACGCTGTCTGACGGCTGCTTGGTGGCCATGCGCCAGGTGACATCGGCATTGGCCGCGCTCATCGTGAAGACGAGGCCGATAACGATTGCTATGGACGATAGGGTCCGTTTCAAATTCAACATTTTAACCTCCTTGCGAGATATTCCGTGTTGCTTTGACCAGCCCCCATTGACTGGTCCAGTTTGGATATTAGTGCATAGCCGGCCTTTGGTCTATTGGGATAAAACAGAAAACAAATTACTTAAGTAGTGAACCATTTAAAGGATCGTTTCATCGACAATTCTCCCTATAGTTAGATACAGCTATTGATATATAAGTAGCTACAACTATTGATATATTAGTGGAATGTAACGGTGCCACAATCATTCGGCCAACGGAATATGACTACAGGACAGAATCGAGTTCCGGCACCGACTCACCACGTGACACGGAAGCGATGTTTGCGAACATACGCTCTACGGTAGGGGCAAACGTATCTGCCGCCATCGCGCCAAGATGCGGAGTCAGCGTCAGATTCTTAACATTGATTAGCGGGCTGCCTGCAGGAAGAGGTTCGATCTCATAGACATCTATGGCGGCGGAATGGATTACATCGTTTTCAAGGGCCCAGATCAGATCCTGTTCAACTACCACGCCGCCACGCGCTACGTTGATCAGAGTTGCCGTGTTCTTCATGGATGAGAGTGCGGCACGATCAATCAGCCCACTGGTGTTCGGCGAAAGAGGGCAATGAAGTGATATCACGTCAGCCACCGCCAACAGTTCTGCTAATGGTAGATAACGGACACCGTGCTGATCTTCCTCACCAGGATCCAAGCGATTGGGTTTGTAGTAGCAGGTATCACAGTCAAAACCGGCCAGAACGCCAGCTACGGCCTTCCCAATCGCGCCAAATCCCACAAGACCGACGGTCTTTCCAGAGAGAAGAAACGGCGTACGGCCCCGCCAGTTTTGCCACCTGCCGTGTTGCAATCCGAAATGGCCATGTGGAATATGCCGTAACGTACAAATGATAAGCCCCAGGGTAAACTCTGCAACTGATAGCGCGTTGCTGCCAGTGGTACGAGCAACTTTTATGCCGCACTCGCGGGCGGCCTCGAGATCAAAGTTATCTACACCGACGCCCCACTTGTGTAGTAGCTTGAGTCGTTTTGCAGCTCGCAGTACGCGCCCACTTACAGGCACCTGGCCCGAAATCGCGTAATCTGCCTGGTCGATGATCTCCACTAAGTGGTCGTCACCAAGTTCTGTCGCATAATCCAACTCAAAACCGGGTGGAAGGTGGTCGCGCATCTTTTTGGCAACGACTTCGCTTATGGCATCGAGAATAAGTATCGTTTGTGTCATCTTCTCAGAGTCCCGAAAATCGCACGCCTTCCCGCGCTAAACCGCCAGATATCCCAACTGGGGTCCCGTCAGCCCGCCAACACGCAGCACCCGTCAGCATTCCGTCGTCAGAAAACCCTATCGCATTCATACCGCCCGCAATCCTTTGCACCCGGACGACATCATGGCCACGCGCCACCAGTGACATTTCAAGCTCTGCTGAAAACGTGCTCTCCATCTCAAGCCTGCCGCCCTCGGTCCAGATTCGGGGGGCTTCTACTGCCTCTTGCAATGTCATATCATGGTCTAGCAGGTTCACCAGCGTTTGAAACGCCGAAGGGAAGATGCGCATCCCTCCCGGTAATCCCAGCGCTACTTTCATTTGTTGTTCCCGACAGACCATCATCGGTGCCATTGAGGTGAAAACTCTTTTACCGGGCTGTACAGACAACGCGGTATGTGGATGTGGATCGAAGTTGAACATGTAGTTGTTCGCCAGTAAACCGGTGCCGGGTATCTGGAGACAGGCCCCGAATAACCCATTGATCGTATGAGTGCTCGCCACCACGTTGCCTAACGCATCAGCAACTGTAACGTGTGTGGTACTGTGAGAATCCGATACCCGGACACCTGGCGACCACTGCTTCGCCTGACTCATGTTGATCAGTTGGCGCCGTTCTTCCGCATAAACCTTATCAATGAGTTGTTCTACCGGGACATCAATAAAAGCCGGATCAGCTGTAGCGACCGCACGATCTGCAAACGCGATTTTGAGCACCTCTGCAAGCAAATGAACTGAGTCCGAAGAACCGTAACCCATGCTCGCAATGTCAAAACCTTCCAGAAGATTTAGCATTTGAACGATATGCACCCCCGCCGAGGCGGGTGGGGGTGGTCCAATTACTTCATAGCCCCGATAACAACCCCGTATTGGCTCACGCTCTTCTACTTTATAACTATTTAAGTCTTCATAACCGATGAGTCCTCCAAGCCGCGCTATTTCATTGACAAACAGATCACCCAATTCACCCCCGTACAAAGTCTCAGCACCGTAACTGGCGATCGATCGAAGGGTTTCCCCATAGTCCGCCTGCACCAGTCGCTCACCAGCCGGTAAAGGTAGGCCATTGGGGAGGAACAAACTGGCAAGCCCTTTATCCTTTAATAGGTCAGCCTGAGAATCAGAGATACAGTCGGACAAGTATGGGGTTGTGATAAACCCTCCCTCTGCTAGCCGAATTGCTGGCGCAAGGATATCGCCGAGGGACCAAGTCCCATACTGTTCGAGTGCATGACACCAGCCTGCGAGAGTACCGGGTACCGCAATCGACAGTGGGCCAACCAAGTTTTTGCGCCCGACCGTATCGCGGTAGTTTGGCAATTCTTCAGAAACGGTTTGATACATGGTTTCGCTGGCACGGCACGGAGCGGTGCTGAGCCCATCAATGATTAAGTGCCGACCGTTTTCCATTCGGATGTGGGCAATACCACCGCCAAGCAAGCCCACCATCATCGGCTCTACAACGGTCAGTGCAAACAGCGTAGCCACACAAGCATCGACTGCATTTCCAGCCTCCAGCAAGACGGTTGCACCTACTGAAGAAGCCAAAGGATGATTGCTTACAACCATGCCGCGCGAACCGGTGGCAGGTTTTTTCTCGCAATCGAAAGAAATCGGATGATGTGACTGCATGCCTGCCGTTCAAGAGTGCGGTATGAGTTTACTGCATGATGGCTATATCTTAGCCGAGCAAACTTTTCGTACCAAGCAGCGGTCGTGGATCGACGATATTCTGTTCAAGGCGCGCACCCTTGGTGCCAAGCCCAAAAGCCAGCGACATCAACTGGGTTGCCTGCAGTACTGGAATCGGGGTCGTAAGTTCCATCTCTGGCTGGCGAGCGTCCAGGTTGAGGTGGCACATAGGACACATGGTGACCACAGCCTCAGCGCCACAATCCTGAGCATTGGCCACCACTTTCCGGGACATCTTAAGTGACAACGGTGTTTGGGTGACGCTCAATGAGGCGCCACAGCAATCGGTCTTATAGGACCAGTCGATGGCCTGCGCGCCAAGGGCTTGGACCAGGCTATCCATCTTGACCGGGTATTCCGGGTTGTCTGCACCTGTCACCTGGCTAGGACGGGTAATCAAACAGCCGTAGTAACAGGCAACCCGCAACCCAGCAAGCGGCCGGCTCACCCGCTGCGAGATTGTATCCAGCCCAGCCCGATCCAGCAGTGTATCAAGCAGATGTTGCACCTTGACGCTGCCCCGGTAAGCATGACCAGTTGCCACCTCTACCCTGTGCAAGGCGTCAGCGTCATCGACGGCTGAGTGTTCGGCCACCTTGAGCCGGGCAAAGCAGTTGCTGCATGGTGAAGTAACCGTATCGATGCCCATTCGCTCTATGGTTGCCATGGTGCGCATTGGCATCTCGTTTGCCAGCGTCTGATCGCTGGCGTGCGCTGCACCGGCACCACAGCAAGTCCAACCAGGTGGCTCGACCAACTCAATCGCAAGGGCAGCGGCGGTAGAACGTGCCGTGAGATCGTATTCACGGGCCGAAGAATGGGCCGCGCAGCCCGGGAAGTAGGCGACCTTATCGCGTGGCCGCTCAACTGCCTCGACAGTTTTCGGTGTACGGGCGAAGCGTGGCAACAGTTTTAGCTTGCCGTGCTTGAGCATGCGCCAACCCAAAGCGATGTCGCGCAAGGGCTCACCACGCACCAGGTTGTAGGCCAAAATGAAAAGAAGTTCGGGCAGCTGGCCGAAGCGGCGTACGAATTGCAGAAACAGCCTATTGAAGCGGTCGATCTCAGGAATCGCGGCTGCAACACCCCGCGCTCGCGCCTCTATACGCAAAACATCCATTACGCCAGTTACATCAATGCCCTGCGGACAGCGCGTGGCACAGGTGTAACAACTCGAACACAACCAGATAGCGCGGCTTTTCAGCACCGCAGCGTCCCCCAACTGCAGTGACCGCATGACCTGGTTTGGCGTTAAGTCGAATTCCTCCACCAAAGGACAGCCAGCGGAGCACTTGAGGCATTGATAGCAGCGGAAGATATTCTCGCCAATACGATCGAGCACGCTGTTAGACAGCGACTCACTGGTGAACTTGACCATAGCGTCCACGCCCGCTATCCATCTCTCATGGGCGGGCGTGGCGACAAGCCCGCACCCTCAACCAATGGCTTGATGGCAGCTTCCCACTCAATCGCGGTGATGTGGACGCCGGCCACGCCCTCGATTTGACGAATCTCCTGAATCTGCTCGATGCAAAGCTGGATTCCCTCAGCACGCCAAGCTTCAGCCCGGGCTTTTTTATCACCCTCGTCGATACCAGCTACGGCGCCAGCCATGCGCTCAATACACTCCTGGGGCACCGACATTCCCGGCACCCGGTCGCGCATGTACTTGGCCATGCCAGTGGATTTCAGCGGGCCAACGCCGGCCAGGATGGCAGTTCGCTCGTGTACCCCGAGCTCCACCACCTTTTTCATATATTCGCGAAATCGAGGAATATCGTAGACCAGTTGGGTCTGAATAAAATCAGCCCCAGCAGCGGTCTTTTTAGCCAACCGAAAAGGACGCCACTCCAGTGGCTCGGCAAAGGGGTTGGCGGCAGCACCAATAAAATAGCCAGGACCGCCACCTTTGATTTCTTCGTCACACTGAAAGTGACCCTCGCGCAGCCCCTTGACCATCTGCACCAGCTGCAGCGAATCGATGTCGTGAACGTTTTTAGCGCCGGGGTGATTACCGAATGACTGGTGATCACCAGAAAGGCAGAGCACGTTGTTGATGCCATGGGCCGCGGCACCCAACAGGTCACTTTGCATGGCCAGGCGGTTGCGGTCGCGGCAGGTCATCTGGATGACCGGCTCCAGGCCTTCTTGCTTAACGATTATGCCAGCCGCAATCGAACTCATGCGCACGATGGCGGTCTGGTTATCGGTGATGTTGGCGCCATCGACATAACCCTTGAGCAATTTGGCTTTTTGCCGGATCACCTCAGCGTCCCAACTCTTGGGTGGCCCTATCTCACCGGTCACTGCAAAGTGGCCACCAGCCAGGACCCGTTCCAGATGCGAGTCTGATTTAAAACCGGTGCCAGGCTCCTCAAGGTTGGCTGCGCGGCTCATGTCGCGTCCTCCCCGTAGTCCTGGTCATCGGGCGGCAGCCTGAGGTCTTCGCGGACAATGCGGCGCGGGCCACCGTCACGGCTGGTGGACCAGTCCTTGGCCGGCTGCAGCTCCATCAGCTCATCAATCAAGCCCAGCCGGCCGATACGCTCCCAGACCATTTGCCAGGCACAGGGTATGGCCTCGTCCACTTCGCAGTGCCCGGCCTCGGTGCCGCCGCAGGGGCCGTTGAAAAGTTGCTTGGCGCAACGGGTTACCGGACACACCCCGCCAGTGACGTGCAGCACGCAGTTACCGCAGCCCTGACAGCGTTCCTCCCAGACTCCCTGCTCAGTCGGCGCCCCCATGAAGGTGGTATTGAGGGCCGGGTAAACATTCTTCTCTGGCAGGTGTTGGGCAATGGACTGCACACCAACGCCGCAACCCAACGAGAGCACAGCGTCGTAACCGGCAAATTTCTCCGCCAGCGGTTCGAGGTATTCGACCTCACACTGGCGCTGCACCATGGCCTCGTCAACTTCCAGAGTCTCGCTATTCACCTTAGCGGCCATACGCAACGAAGCGGCCAGGATGCCAACCTCCTTGGCGCCGCCGGCGGAACAAACGGTAACGCAGGTGCCACACCCTACCGCCAGGACCTTCTTGTGCCTGGTCAACATCTGGCGAATTTGCTCAAGTGGTTTTGTCTCTGCCACGATCATGACGCTGTCTCCGGGGATTCTGTTGCTGGTGACTGCAAAGGGGCCGCCAAACGATTTGGGCCGAGTTCGCGAATACGCTGCGTGAACTCGGTAGCCAATTCGGCAAAGCGAGCACCCATGGCAGCCGAGATGTTGATCATGCGGGCACGGTCGGCTGCAAGGCCGATCTGGTCAAGCAGCTGACGCAGATAGTCGACCCGCTGGCGAGCGTGCGTGTTGCCTTTGAGGTAGTGACAGCGACCCGGTAAACAACCCGCTACCAGCACCCCATCAGCACCGTCTTCAAAACTCTTCAGCAGGTGCAACACATCGACCCGGCCAGTGCAGGGAAGTTGCACGATGTGCAGTGAATCGGGGTAACTGAGGCGCGCACCACCAGCTAAATCGGCAGCAGCATAAGCGCAATGCTGGCAGCAGAAAGCGATGATTCGAGGCTCGAAACTGCTCATGCCATCATCTTCGGCTGGTGCTCGTGCGTAGCTGGCGCGAACATGGCGTCGACCTTGGCCATTATCTGATTATTGGTGAAGTGCTTGAGATCAATCGCTCCAGCCGGGCAGGCCGCAACGCAGAGCCCGCAACCCTGGCACAATGCCGACTCGATGGCTGCGGCTCCGGCGATGCCGCCGACACCTGACAGACTCTCTTCGATGTGCGCAGCACCGAAAGGGCAAGTGCGGACACAGGTTAAACAGGCCACGCAAATACTCTGGTCGACGGCTGCCACAGCACCGCCAACGGTAATACTGTCGCGCGCCAGAACGGTCGCCGCGCGCGAGGCTGCCGCCCGGGCGTGGACGATAGACTCTTCTAATAGTTTCGGGTAATGCGCCATGCCGGCCATGAAGACGCCCTCGGAGAGAAAATCCATGGGCCGGAGCTTGGCATGCGCTTCCATGAAAAAACCATCCATGTCGACGGGCACTTTAAGGTTCGCGGCAATTGTGTGGGTTGTAGCTGGTGGCACTACCGGAGTCGAGAGCACCAATAGATCGGCAACAAAATTAAGATCACGCCCGATGTTCGGCTCGTAGACTCGAACTGCGAGTTGCTCTGAATTTTCGACTACCGGCAAATGGTCGTCGTCATAGCGTACAAAAAGAATTCCGGCCTCGCGAGCCTGGGTGTAGAGTCGCTCCGTGAAACCATAGGTACGTATATCTTTGTATATAACGGTAATACGGGCTTCGGGTTTGCGCTGTTTCAGAACAAGGGCGTTTTTCAGGGCCGAAGTACAACAGATGCGACCGCAATACTGCTCGGCCGGTCCGACACACTGAATCATCACTACCGAATCCGGTGCCACGTTAGCGCCGGCCAGGCTGGCCTCGAATTGCTGTTGCGTGACAATGTCGGGCCGGCTGCCATAACCGTATTCCTCGCCACGGTATTCGACACCGCCAGTCGCCACCAGCACTACGCCATGGGAGATCTCGTGACTGGCACCATTCTGATGACGAACCGTTGAGGTGAAATTGCCCATGATGCCTGTACTGGCGACAAGTTCGCTGGCAAGGTGCAGGGTAACCAGGGGATTAGATGCAATGCGAGTCTCAAGCTCAACCAATAACTGATGCGGCGAATCAGGCGTACCGTTGCCAGCAAGACCCGCTCCGACACCGAATTCCCCCAGGCCGAAATACAACTGGCGCAGATTGCCGCCGAGTTCCGCTGCCCGTTCTACCAGGTGTACCGGGAACCCCTGCTCTGCCAGCGCCAAAGTCGCGGTCATGCCGGCCGCGCCACCACCGATCACCAACGCTGCTCTCTCGATCGCCATCTCGCTGGTGGCCAAGGGCTCCAATGCTGCTGTGCGGGCAGCCGACATGCGCACCAGATCTTTGGCTTTGGCTGTGGCTCTATCCCAATCGCGCGAGTGTACCCAGGAACACTGGTTACGAATGTTGGCCATGTCGACCAGATAAGGGTTGAGGCCGGCGGCACGCAAGCAGGACTGAAACAGCGGTTCGTGGGTGAGCGGCGTGCAGGCAGCGATCACAACTCGGTTAGCACCGGTTTGGCGCACAGTTTCACTGATCTGGGCAACGTTATCTTGTGAACAGGCGTAGATCGTATGCTCGGTATGAATAACCCCGGGCAACGTATCGGCATAGCGGGCAACGGCGTCAACATCGAGGAACCCGGCAATGTTGGTGCCGCAGTGGCAGACGAAGACCGCAGTGCGGATACCCTCTTCGGCGACTTCGCGTTCGGGCGGGAATTCCGGTGCCCGAGTCAAGCTGTGGCGCCCAGCTACCAACAGGCCACCGGCCTGAGCCGCAGCGGCACTCGCCTCGACCAATGAGTCGGGAATGTCCTTGGGCTCGCGGAACGGGCCAACAGCGTAAATACCGGGGCGGCTGGTTTGCAAGGGATCGAAGCGCACCGTCTGACAGAAACCGTAGTCATCGAGTGCCACCCCCAAGCGATGGCCCAGATCGCGCACCCCTTGAGAGATCTCCATTCCTACCGACAGCACCACCAGATCAAACTCCTCTTCTATCACACTGCCACTGTCATCGAGATAACGCAGCAACAGATTGTTATTGAGGGGTTGTTCCTTGATGCCGGAAATACGACAACGACTGTAGCCGATGCCATATTTTTCCCGCGCCCGCTTGTAGTAACTCTCGTAGCCTTTGGAAAACGAGCGCATGTCCATCATAAAAATACGGATCTCAGTCGCAGGCTCATGCTCCTTGGCCATGATGGCCTGCTTGGCGGCGTACATGCAGCAAACAGATGAGCAGTAATCGTGTTTTTGGTCACGCGAGCCAACGCATTGCAAAAAAGCGATTTTTTTGGGTGTCTGGCCGTCCGAGGGACGTTGCACATGACCATTAGTCGGGCCTGAGGCCGAAAGCAAACGCTCGTGCTGCAAGGAGGTGATGACATTGGGGTAACGGCCGTAGCCAAATTCCTCCGATAGCTCAGCCCTGTAAGTCTGATAGCCTGGCGCCAACACTACCGCACCGACCTTGATCTGGCGCCGCTGTTCGACCATCTGGTGGACGATGGCATCGACGCCACAGGTAAAATCGCAAGCCAGGCACTCGGAACAAATACCGCAATCCAGGCAGCGCTCAGCCTCAGCCCGGGCCTCGGCTTCGCTATAAACGCTCTCAATTTCGGTAAAGTTGGTAGTGCGCGTTTCGGGCGCCATGGTCGGCACCGGCACCCGCGGCGTGGGAGTGATCGTGCCCTGGGCTTGCTTGCTTTCAAGCTCATTATCGGGAATCACGGCGACGGGTACCGGCGTGGACTCGAGCCGTTCAACTGCCTCCCCACACAGATAGCGCCGAATGGTTTCCGCCGCCCGGTGCCCACCATCGACCGCCTCGATAACATAGGCCGTGCCGCTTACGGCATCACCAGCGGCAAAAACGCCAGGCCGATCGGTCGCGTAAGTATTGCCGTCAACGGCAATGGTGCGACTGGCGGTGATGCCCACACCGGCATCTTCCGGGATAAAGGCGAGGCCAGCTTTCTGACCGACCGAAAATATGGCCACCTCGGCCGAAATGGTAAAACGGGAATCGGGCACCACCTGGGCCACGGGACGACCGTTTTGGTCAAACTCGAAGCGCTCGACCCGTTCGCATTCAAGACCGTCCACAGTCCCGGCGCCATCGTCGATTAACCCCAGATAATTAAGCCCGATATGCAGCTCGATGCCCTCCTCGCGGGCAGCTGCGACCTCGTGTTCGCTGGCGGGCCAAGCCCCACGACTGCCGCGGCAGGCGATCTGCACCTCGCTGGCACCCAGCCGAAGTGCGGTGCGGGCGCAGTCAAAAGCAACGTCGCCACCGCCCAGCACCACCACCCGCCGGCCCTGAAGGTCGCCGGCCGGACTTGTCGCCAATCCCATTTCGGCCAGCCGCACATCACGCAGAAACTGGGTATTGATCAGTACGCCCGAGAGTTCGTTGCCGGGAATCGACAAGCGGATGCCTTCGTGGGCGCCGACGGCAATAAGCACGGCCGCAAAGCCTTCGGCTAAAAGCTCATCGAGGCTATTGACCGGCGTGCTTAGTTTCAATTCGACGCCAAGATCGAGAATGTCCTGGATCTCGCGCTCGACAATTTCAGCTGGCAGACGAAATTCTGGTACACCGACGCGCAGCATGCCCCCAGCCACTGGCAGTGCCTCGTAAACGGTGACACCGTAGCCCGCCCGGCAAAGATCCTGCGCTGCCGTCAGGCCACAGGGTCCGGCACCGATGACGGCGATACGCTCTTCATAGCGTCGTGCAACTGGTTCAAGCGGCTGTCGCGGTCCAGCAAGCACGGTATCAGTAACAAAGCGTTTCAGTGCCCGGATGGCGATCGGTGCATCGACCCGGCCACGCGTACAAGCATCTTCGCAGCGCGCATTGCAGATCCGGCCGCAGACTGCCGGGAAGGGATTGTCCTCCTTGATGGTGCGGTAGGCTTCCTCGAAACGGCCTGCTGCGATCAGACTGATGTAGCCCTGGGCCCGCTGGCCGGTGGCGCAAGCATCGCGGCAAGGCGCCACACCACGCTTATCTATGGCGTAGCCGTCCGGCGTTGCCTGGGGATAAAGTTTATAAGCGGCCTGGCGCTGGCTGATACCCTCGTTGAAGGCGTCATTGACTGGCACCGGGCAGACCTCGGCACATTCGCCGCAGCCGTTGCAGCGGTCGAGGTCGATGTAACGCGGTTTGGTGCGCACACTGGCGCTGAAGGCCCCCGGCACTCCTACCACCGCTTCGACTTCACTGTCGGTCAACAGCTCGATATTGAGGTGTCGCCCGACGTCAACCAGCCGGGGCGAGATGGTGCACATGGCGCAGTCGTTGGTAGGAAAAGTCTTGTCGAGCTTGGCCATGTGGCCGCCAATAGCCGACTCACACTCAACCAGATAGACCTTGTAGCCCGAATCGGCGAGGTCGAGCGAGGCCTGCATGCCGGCGATGCCACCGCCGACTACTAGCACGGCGCCGACGATGTCCTCACCAACCGCCTGAACGACATCCTCCATTGCCTTCCCCTTTTAGTTGCCGACTTCGTTAAGCGGCAACTTATTGTTCTGCCCCTTAGCGATCTGGCGCGGTCTACACCCTAACAAGACCGCGCGGAGGGTAAGCCCGAATTGCAGGGCATGGGATATTTCCTGTACCACCGCAAATTCAGAACAGACCCTCTATCTCGCCTTGGTCGTTTACGAAAATATTGTTGGCGGCCGGGGCCCGGGGTAATCCCGGCATAGTCATGATGTCGCCGCAAATTGCGACCAAAAACTCGGCACCAGCCGACAAGCGCAGTTCGCGAATCGGCACTACATGACCCGATGGCGCACCCAGCAGGCTGGGGTCGGTGGAAAAACTGTACTGGGTCTTGGCCATGCACACGGGGAAATGGCCATATTGTTCGTCAAATTCCTGAAATTGATTGCGGATCTTCTTGTCGGCAATGATGTCATCAGCTCCGTAGAGACTGCGGGCAACACTACGAGCCTTTTCCCACAACGGCAGGTGGTCTTCGTACAAAGGCCGAAACTGGGAATGACCAGAATCTGCAAGCCCAGCCACATGTTGGGCTAGCGACTCGGTACCTGCGCCACCATCGGCCCAGTGACTGCATTCAAAAACCTTCACCCCAAACTCGGCGCAGTAGTCACGGATGGCATTGTTCTCGGCCGGCGTATCGGCCGTAAAGCAGTTGATGGCGACTACCGCCGGTACACCAAACTGAGCGATATTGCGCAGGTGTCGACCGAGATTCTCGAGACCCGCTTGCAACGCAGCAACGTTCTCCTTGTTAAGTTCGCCTTTTGCCACCCCACCGTGCATTTTCAGCGCCCGGCCAGTTGCAACTAATACCACCACGTCAGGCTTGAGACCGGCCTTGCGGCACTTGATATCGAAGAACTTCTCGGCCCCGAGGTCGGCGCCAAACCCAGCTTCGGTGATGACATAGTCGGATAGTTTGAGCGCGGTCTTGGTGGCCACCACCGAGTTACAGCCATGGGCAATATTGGCGAAGGGGCCGCCATGGATCAACGCGGGATTGTTCTCCAGCGTTTGCACCAGGTTCGGCATGAAGGCATCGCGCAACAGGGCCGTCATGGGCCCCGGGGCGTTGAGGTCACGGGCATGCACCGCTTGCCGGTCACGGGTATAACCGATGATGATGTTACCCAAACGCCGCTGCAGGTCGGGCAAATTCTCGGCTAAGCAGAAGATAGCCATGATCTCCGACGCCACAGTGATATCGAATCCGCCCTCGCGCGGAAAACCGTTGGCCGCACCGCCCAGCGACACTATGATCTCCCGCAGGGCGCGATCGTTCATGTCCACCACCCGCCGCCAATTGATGCGCCGAACATCCAGTTCCAACTCGTTACTCCAGTAAATGTGGTTGTCAATAAGTGCAGCAAGTAGGTTGTGGGCTGCGCCAATGGCATGAAAATCGCCAGTAAAGTGCAAATTGATGTCTTCCATCGGCACCACTTGGGCGTAGCCACCGCCGGCGGCCCCGCCCTTCATGCCGAAACAGGGCCCGAGAGAGGGTTCACGCAGGCAAATCAGCGCGTTTTTACCGATCCGGTTCAGACCATCACCCAGGCCCACCGTGGTGGTGGTCTTGCCCTCACCCGCAGGCGTCGGCGAGATGGCAGTAACCAGGACCAGGCGCCCGTCCGGCTTCTCTGTCAGAGATTCGATAAAGTCGTAGTCGATCTTGGCCTTGGTCGGGCCATAGGTCAGCAAGGAGGCCGGTGGGATGCCGAGTTTGTCCCCGATCTCAGTTATGGGCAGGGCGCTGGCGGCGCGGGCAATATCGATGTCACTGGGTACTGTAGCCATGTGGTTTCACTCTGGAGTTGTTTGTCGGGCCTGCCGCGGGCTAGAGCCGGTTGCCCTCGGTGGCTCACGGGTGCCTTACAGATGATTGCTGAATTGCTCGATGTAGCGTTCCTTGAGCCGATTGGCTGCAACCAGGGTATTACGCATCAACACCGCCACCGTCACGGGGCCAACGCCGCCTGGTACCGGGGTGATCCAGCCTACAACCGATCGGCAGGAATCGTAGTCGCAGTCGCCTACCACCCGGGTGGCTCCCAACTCGGTTTCAACTTGGTTGATACCAATATCTATGACGACAGCGCCGGGCTTTAACATCTCACCCTTGATCAGACCCGCCTTTCCCACGGCAACAAAAACCGCATCGGCTCGGCGAGTGTGCAGCGCCACTTCCCGGGTCAGGTGGTGACAGACCGTCACCGTCGCCCCCTCTGCCATTAACAGAAAAGCAATTGGCTTGCCGACGATCTCGGAGTGGCCGATCACAGTCGCTTCCAGTCCCTCGAGCGAGACCCCGGTCGATTTCAGCAGTTCAACCGAGGCGATGGCGGTACAAGGGCCGAGTTCGAGTTCGCGATAGACGATGTTGCCGATCGAGGCCGGGTGCATGCCCTCGACGTCTTTCAGTGGATGAATGGTCGACTGCAACTGGCGGATCGGCAGATGCCCGGGCACCGGGCGCTGCAGGATGATCCCGGTGATCCGCGGGTCGGCATTGAGATTAAGTATCGCGGCGTGGACCTCAGCCTGCGAGATAGCTGCCGGGAAATGTTTCTGCTCAAAACCTATGCCCACCTTGGCGGCGGCCCGCTGCTGGTTGCGCAGATACAAGTCCACCGCCGGGTCATCGCCAATGCGGATCGAGACAAGTTTCGGGTTCCAGCCATTCGCGACCAGTTCCTTGACCCCGGCCACGGTCTGCTCCCGCATGCGGGCCGCCAGCACACGGCCATCGATGTCGCGGTAGTCCGCGCTGTTAGTGGTTCTAGTTACCAGACTCAAAACCGTCTGCTCCCGGCGTTCATGAGGGCTGCAATTGTTCCCGTGTCATCCCTTTGCTGCGTACCGGATGCCGTCAGCCGGTTACGGCAGAACGCCATTGCGGCTCTACCCGCTTGCCGCCGGGGCCCTCGATTTTGCCAGCGCGGGGGCTTCGGCCAGGCCCACGCAATCACCGCTCCAGGACAGACTGTTGGCGCAACGCGCTAGAACTTGCCGTACGCCTTTCTCAGGTCGACCATGGGGTGGCGCGCAGACATCTGGAACTTGATCAGCAACTCCCGCGCAATCATGTCACGGTCCTGCTGGTTATCCGGCAGCTCTATGTTCTCGGGCACCGAAACCCAACCGTTGATGTTGCGGTCGAACACCGCCGGTCGACCCTCCTCGTAACCCATGTGAACGTCCTCCAGCCAGTTCAAATCCGCCCACCCCATGACCTCAAGGTATTGCTGCAGAAAAGGCGTGACGCGCTCGTAATCCGGCACCAGGTTAACGTCATAGCGGTAGCCAATGTGCTGGCCGATGGTCTGCTCGCGCTCCGAGTCAAGGCCTTCGTTTTTGATGAAATGATCGATGTCTTTTTCGTATGCCATGGGTCTTTCCTCAGAATCGGGTCATATCCGGGCGGCCAACGGTGTGCTGCGATCCAGCCAACGGCACCTGAGCAAGCGCAGAAGCCTCCATGGTCAACGCTGCCAGGTCTTCGGGCTCCAGCGAATGCACGTTAGTCTTGCCGCAAGCTCGAGCCATCATCTGGCACTCGATAGTCAAAGTGTGCAGGAAGTTATAGACCCGCTCTGCCGCCTCATCAGGGTTCAAGCGCTTACGCAACTCGGGGTCCTGGGTGGCAACACCCACCGGACAACGCCCAGTGTGGCAGTGGTAGCAATAGCCTGCCTCTACCCCCACCTCCTTTTCAAAATCGGCTTCTGGAATATCTTTGTTGCAGTTAAGCGCCATCATGGCTGAGTGGCCAATCGCCACGGCATCGGCGCCCAGCGCCAGCGCCTTAGCCACGTCGCCGCCGTTGCGAATACCGCCGGCGTAGATCAACGTAATGTCGTCGGACTTACCGACATCCTCCAGTGCCCGCCGCGCCTGGCGAATGGCAGCGATCCCCGGTACGCCGGTCTCCTCGGTGGCAAGATGTGGGCCGGCGCCGGTAGAGCCCTCCATGCCATCCATATATATCGAGTCAGGATCAGTTTTAGCCGCCATACGCACGTCGTCATAGACCCGTGCAGCGCCAAGTTTCAGCTGGATCGGAATCTCCCAGTTGGTGGCCTCGCGAACCTCCTGGATTTTCAGCGCCAAGTCATCGGGGCCCAGCCAGTCTGGGTGTCGGGCTGGCGACCGCTGGTCAATACCGGCCGGCAGCGAACGCATCTCGGCCACCTGATCGGTCACTTTCTGCCCCATCAGGTGACCGCCCAGGCCTACCTTACAGCCCTGGCCGATGAAAAACTCACAGCCGTCCGCCAAGCGCAGATGATGCGGGTTAAAGCCGTAGCGTGACTGGATGCACTGGTAGAACCATTTCTCGGAGTAGCGCCGCTCGTCGGGAATCATGCCGCCCTCGCCTGAACAGGTCGCAGTTCCCGCCATGGTCGCTCCCCGAGCGAGCGCCGTCTTGGCCTCGTAGGACAACGCACCAAAACTCATGCCAGTGATGTAGATCGGGATATCGAGTTCTATAGGCCGCTTGGCACGCGGGCCAATGACGGTTTTAGTCAAGCACTTCTCGCGATAGCCTTCAATTACGAATCGGGTCAGGGTGCCCGGCAGAAAAGTCAGTTCGTCCCAGCTGGGGATCTTCTTGAACAATGAAAAGCCCCGCATCCGATAGCGGCCGAGCTCGGCCTTGATGTGGATATCATCCATAACCTCCGGCGGAAAAATGAAACTCTTGCCGATGAGGTCCTTGTTTCTATTGCTTGCCATGATGATTCCCCTGCAGGCTAGAGTACGAGCTTTTTCTCGGTCGGCTCTAGGTTGTCGTAGTTCCACAACTGCTTACCTGAGATGACCTTGGTCATGTTCTCAACGCCGTTGGGCGCCTCCAGATCATACTGAGTAAGCTTTCGATTCAGCCACTGACATTCAAGCTCACTCATCTCGCTCTCGATAGCGTCTACACCCAGGTCCTCAATCTTGCCACCCACGTAGATGGTGCCGTCGTACATAGAGTCGCCGAGGTTTTTACCAGCATCTCCAAGTATGATCATGCGGCCCCGCTGCATCATGAAACCGGAGAACGCACCCGTACGGCCACCGACAATGATAGTGCCACCTTTCTGGTCAATGCCGGTACGGCTGCCGACATCACCCTTGCAGATTAGGTCACCGCCACGGATAGCTGCGCCAAAAGTCGAGCCACCGTTCTTCTCCACCACCAGGGTCCCTGCCATCATATTCTCGGCACAGGACCATCCGACCCGACCGGCTACCACCACGTTGGGGCCGTCCAGCAATCCGCAGCCGAAATACCCCAGACTGCCCTCGAAACGCAAGTTCAGCCGGCTGAGAATACCCACACCCAGCGAGTGCTTGGCCCCGGGATTCAGTACCGTGATAGTGCCGGAACCCTGCTCCATCAGCTTGCGAATCTCCAGGTTGACGGCCATAGAATCCATCTCCGTGGCATCAAACTCTGCAGTCTTGGCAATATCAACCTGTGGCGCCCACGGATAAGTGAGGTTATCGGACTCTTGTGCAGAGAAAAAAACCTGTTGGGTGCGTCCGGTTAACTGTTCGCTGTGCATGCCCAGTTCATGGGATTCATGCGCGGTGTCTAGCTCTGCCATACCATCACCTCCCCTTCATAGGGATCATAAGTGTCTATCTCGTGCGGGAATACACTACGGATGGCGACCTCCTCAGAGGCTAGGGCGACAAAATCCTCGCTCTCGTAAAGCACCATCGGCTTGGCCGCCATCACGTCCTTGGCCATTCCCAACTGGTCCGAAGTAGCGACCACGTAAGTAAACACGCCATCGAGTTCACCCACTGACCTGAGCATGGCCTCCTCGAGGTTGTCGCCACACTCCATGCGATCTGCCACGTATACCGCGATCAATTCTGAGTCGCAATTGGACATAAAACGATGCCCGCGACGTTCCATTTCACGACGGAAACCCCAGTAGTTGGTTAACTGACCATTGTGCACCACTGCAATGTCATTGAAGGGATACGCCCAGTACGGATGGGCCGAACGAATATCCACATCCGACTCGGTCGCCATGCGGGTATGGCCAATTGCGTGAGTGCCTTGGAAGCCGTTGAGGCCGTACTGTTCTGAGACCGTGACCGCATCACCGAGGTCCTTAACCAGTTCCAGCGCACTGCCGATCGACAGAATCTCCGCCCCGTCTACATCCTCGATGTAGTCGGCCAATTTTTTCATGTCCCCCTTAAAAGACAGCCAGTAACGAAATGCGTATTCGGTTGCGTCGTCCTCACTGACCTTGCGCGCGCCGAGTTCATCCAGGCGCCGGTCAACCTCTGCTTTGCGCTCCTTGACCTGGTCGTGGATCCTGAAGCCGTGCCGCATGTCCTCCTGCTCTGCAACCTTGAAGCGCATCACGTACTCGCTGTTACGGGGGTTGCCGTAGAGGGCAAAGCCCGTTGAATCCGGTCCACGATGCTTTAAAGACTGCAGCATCGAGGTCAGTTCGCTGCCGACGTCGGCACTCTGGTCTCTGTGAATCAACCCTGCTATGCCACACATAGGGCCAAGTCCTCCGCTAATCAGTTGAAAAAGTTCAGTTAAGTAAAGTGCCGGCTAAGGTTGGGGCCGGGCGAGTAAAGGCCTGGCCCCATGCCCCAAACCCTGCCCCTTATGGCAGGCAGTCCAGGTAGGTCTCCATGTCCCATTCAGTAGTGGTGTGCATGAATCGCTCCCACTCGTCGTTTTTGTACCAGTGGAAGATCTTGTACATCTCGTTAGGCATCGCCGATTTGATCACCTCATCGTTGGCGAGCCGGTCCAGTGCTTCACCCAGCGACATCGGCAACTTCTTGACTACCTTACCAGCCTCCATCGCCTGGTAGATGTTACGGCTCTCCGGTTCACCGGGGTCGATGTCGTTATCGATGCCGTCCTCAAAGACCTTGAGCAGGGCCGCACCCATCAGGTATGGGTTGACCATCGAATCCACTGCCCGGTACTCGAAGCGTCCTGGTGCCGAGACGCGCAATCCGGTGGTGCGATTCTGGTAGCCCCAGTCGGCAAAGACCGGTGCCCAGAAGCCAGTGTCCCACAGGCGCCGATAGGAGTTGACGGTCGAACAGCCGATAGCTGTCAGCGCACCCAGGTGATTGACGATCCCGCCAACACATTGCAATCCGACCTTGCCAGGCAACTGCGGATCGTCAGTGTCAGGCATGAACAGGTTGTCCCCACCACTCAAGTAGGTAAAGACATCGTCCATGCCGGGCAAGGTGTCGTTGTGCAGCCGGTTGATGCGCTCTTCGCCGCCTTGCCACAGCGATATGTTGGTATGACAACCCGAGGCCGACACCCCCATGAATGGCTTGGTCATAAAGCATGCGATCAGGTTGTTTTCGCGCGCGACTTGGGCACAGATCTGTCGATAGGTCGCGAGGCGATCGGCGTTGCGGGTGACATCATCGAAGGTCCAGTTGAGCTCAAGTTGCCCGGGCGCGTCCTCATGGTCACCCTGGATCATATCCAGTCCCATGGCGTAACAATACTTGATCACCTGCATGAACACCGGACGCAACGACTCGAACTGATCGATGTGGTAGCAGTAGGGGTTAGAGAAACCACCGTCAGGCTTGCCGTCCGCGCCGCGCTTGAGCCACATCATCTCGGGTTCGGTACCAACACGGAAATCCATGTCGTACTTGTCCTTAAACTGTTGGTGAAAGATCTTGAGGTTGCCTCGACAATCGGACGTCAAGTGTGCGCCGGGGTTTTCCCTTTCTTCGCGATTGCGGAAACAAACACAGAACACGCGGGCCACGCGCTTGTCCCAGGGCAGCTGACAAAATGTTTCCGGGTCGGGGATGCCAACCAGTTCCATCGCTTCCGGGCCATAGCCAATGTAATCGCCATGTCGATCAACGAACAAATTTGCCGTTGATCCATAAACCAACTGGAAACCTTTTTCTGCAGTTCGCTCCCAGTGATCTGCCGGAATACCCTTGCCAACAATGCGTCCGGTAACAGAAATAAACTGGTAGTAGATATAGGAAATTCCCAGTTCATTGATCTTCTCGCGCACCTGCTTGACCAGGTCGTCGCGGCCGGGTTGTGCTACGTAGGCTTCAAGATCTGTCATCTCCACTTTCCTCCTTTGGGCTGGGGTCTTCTTTAATATAGCGTTGCTGGTCGAGGTTGAGTTGCTGGTCTGGGTCAACTCCAGGGAAACGGGCTGTGGTAAGCGGTGCTCAAGCCGTGAATGCCGGCGCCAACGATCAAGTATTTTGCCGCTGTGGAAATGCCATCGATTGTTTTCTATGCCGGGGTCATTTAGAACACTTGCTCACGCCGTATTCCCAATGCCATAACAGGGTTACCTCAACTTGAAAGTTCTCACGTTAGACCAATTAAGTACCTTTAAAGGTGGGTTTTCCCCCAAGGCAACAGTAGGTTGTCGCCAGCATTTTGTCAATGATTTCTGGAATAAATCGGCTTGCATAGCAAACCAAAGCCAAGTTAGACTTGTTCCAGTCTTAGACCAATTAAGAACCACTTGCTATGATTGATTCAGTAACCACAGCATTAGTAAAAAAAACTTCCCAACTTGGGAGTACTGGCCCGCTGGATCAATTACCCGATCTACCGGACGCAGTATCGGTGGGTGGTTCCGCCGGCATCGCCGCGCGGCTACGCCGCGCAATCATCGAAGGTGAATATGCCTTCGATGAGCGCCTGCCGGCCGAACGTGAACTGGCCGATCTGTTCGACACCTCCCGTGGCACCATCCGCGAGGCACTGCGGCGCCTGCAGGAACTCGGCATGGTCGATCGCCAGATCGGCAGCGGCACCTTTGTCACCTACCGCGAGTTCCCCGAACACACTGAAATCGCCGACGTCACCAGCCCGCTGG
>Ga0207986_1000254_pt1 | contig 26088 bp, 23 predicted proteins | sample ETNtaG_26_FD_185764 | JGI IMG/M metagenome (GOLD analysis project Ga0207986, IMG submission 185764) | Marine microbial and viral communities from oxygen minimum zone, Eastern Pacific Ocean - ETNP201302SV89 (SPAdes) (version 2) | ecosystem: Environmental > Aquatic > Marine > Oceanic ... | reverse complement strand
AAATTCCATAATCCTTATCATCGTAGTTGGCGACTTTATCTTTTGTGCATTATTCGTTTATTACTTCGTAAAAATGTATGCCAACAAAAAAGCAATAGTATAAACCCCAATAATTATGAAGGCAATATCAGCTTTCTCAACCACTTTCCCAACCTCAACCTGGTAAATGACGGGGGGACGGTCGAGATGAAAGAAGCACCCACATCGTAATATAATTTTTGAAAAAGGAGACAGGAATGACAAAAAATATCAATATCATATTGTTTAACATCATTTGGTTAACCGCTTTAATTCAATCCTGTCAATCTAAAATAGACTCTGATTTTGCCTCGGTGAAATCAGCTATTGACAGTCAAAATGCGGCCTATGTAAAAGCTTACAATAATAAAGATGCTGAAAGTGTAGCCGCCTTGCATACAGCTGACGCAACTGTCATGCCCCCACACCAAAAGATCTCACAAGGCAAAAAAGAGATCCAAAACTCGATCAATGCTGAGATACAGGCTGGTGGCCGTGATTTGAAGTTCCATCAATTGGAATTAGTTGTCTCTGGAAACATTGCCTACGAAGTGGGCCGCTACAGTGTTGTGGTAGAACCTGAGGATCAGGCAGCTGTGAATGATAATGGAAAGTACCTTGTAATCTGGGAGAGACAACCTGATGGTGACTGGTTAATGTCTGAGGACATCTGGAACAGCGATCTCCCCATAGATTGCAATTAGTGAAACGCCTCTGGCTCAAATAGCCTCCTCACGGGGGCTTTTTTGTTTTTAGCATTGATGGTAGATTTAAATAATCAAAAAGAGGTAAGTAAATGAAAAAACAAATTTTTGCAACTCTAATTTTCCTGTTTACTTCAAACCTTCACTCACAAATACTGATTGAATGGTCGGGGCAATTTAAATGGGGTTCAGGTTCTGGTTCTCACATCAACAAATATTGGGTACCATTAGCTGAAAAAGAAGTTAAAAATGGTAATTTAACCAGTTTTAAAAGTCTTGGGCATTCAATGGGTGATGAGTGGAATAGTGTCGATCTATATGTTGTTGATGATTATGCAACTTTTAATAAAGTTTGGTCGAATATATTTTCTGGATGGCGCGATAACACCCCTGAAGAAGAAAGAAAAAAGCACATGAATAACCTTCTAGCACATAAAGATAATATATATCAAGTAGTACACTCTAAGCAGTCCAATGAGGATGGGTCAGTGCTAGTTGCATGGTATGGTAAGATTGACTATGTAGATCTACCTGATTATTTTAAACATGCAAAGAAATACTTCTTTCCAATTTGGGACAAAAAAGTTGAAGATGGAGAAATCAACGGATATACTGTTCTCAATCATGCATGGGGTGATGAGTGGAGTATGGTTATTCATTATGAAGCAAAGGATGTAGTATCATTTCAAAAAACTTGGTCCAGCGTTGTTAGTGAATATGGGGGTGAAGTTTCAAAATCTACTCGAGATAAGTTTCAAAGAATGATCACAGATCATAAAGATAATATATATAGCATCAGAGCTTCAAAATAATGTCTATCATTCATTTTAAAAAAGCCCTTGATTTCTGTCAGGGGCTTTTTTGTTTCTAGACCTCCTGATTGACTTTACCGCTATCTCTCCTTAGTTTGGCTCCAGAGAGGTAGTTTCCCCATTATGTTTTCTCAACCTCTTTCCCAATCTCAACCTGGTAAATGACGGGGTAGAGTGATAATAAAGAAAACAGCTCTACTTTTATCTATTATTACTGTTATTGAGGGACAAAACGAATGTCGCCCTTGCAATTCTTCCTTCCCCGGTGGATATGTTACTATTTCGTATCAGATTGGGAAAAACAGCAATGAGCAACGCTTCAGGGATTTACAGATAAGTTTTGCTGTAGTTATTCCACATGGTGAATTACCAGTCTTTCCCTTTTTAGGATTGACCTACGGCTCCAGAAAAATGAAGGATGGTACAAAACAGAGGTATGGTGATTTACAACTCAATCTTGTGAGTATTGTCGCTGGAGGATTTGGGATAGGCGTGATTTCAAGTGGCGGTTCTATGTATAAGAGAAAAAAGTCATGGGCAGGGATATTACCTTTGCCGGTTATATTGACTAAAGACTCCTTTTCCATTGAAGGTGAAAGATTAACCAGCAAGGGCATAATGCTGTCGTATCCAATGCCTATTTTTGGCTTTGCCTTTGTTCCATAAGGGGATTTCATTGAATGAAAATCTTCCATTACTTTTCCACATCAGCTTTCTCAACCACTTTCCCAATTTCAAGCTTGTAAATGACGGGGGGACGGTCGGGATGAGAGAAGCACCCTCATCGTATGGGTTTTGTTTGCGAAGGGTGTGGTTTTTATATAGATTGCTAATTAAACAAGGAGAAATAACAATGATAACTAAATTAAAACCCTTACTACTAATTGTTATGCTTTTTACTGTTTCCTCTGGGCAGAAATCCGATGTAGATGCTATCAATAAAATAATTGATAATTATTCAAAAACTGAAGACGATGGTAAACTTCTTGAGCAAGCTAAATTAATGACGGATGATAGGGTATGGATTGGACTCAATGGTTTAGGACGGATGACAAATCAGAGTCTTAATATGAATATCCAACAATTTCAATCGGATGCTTTTCAGAAAAGTATTAATGGAATCAAATGGTTTAGTGATGCTCGTGATAGATTAATAAAATTTTATGGTGATGGAAAAGTTGCGGTTGCCAGTTTTTATTGGTACAGGTCGTTTGTTTTACCACCAAATACCAATTCTGAAACAAGAAATATCATGAATACACAACCTGACCCAATGGTGGTATCGATGGTACTGGAAAAAAGAAAAGGTAACTGGAAAATTGTACATACGCATAATTCTTCATTGGTTAAAACGAATAACAACTGAGTTATTATATATTTAACATCAAACCCCGCCAAGTCGCGGGGTTTTTTGTTTCTATACCTCCTGATTGACTTTCACGCTATCTCTCCTTAGTTTGCCTCCAGAGAGGTAGTTTCCCCATTATTCTTCTACATCATCTTTCCCAACCACTTCCCCAATCTCAACCTGGTAAATGACGGGGGGGGGGCGGTTGGGATGAAAGAAGGAAACGCCTCTGGCTCAAATAATTCTTACTCTTTCTTGTGAAGAAGAGAAAAATGGTTTATACACTGAATAATGGGACAGTGGGCAGAAGAAGATAGCAAGTACTTACAAGAATGGGAAATTAGATGGATTATCTACTGATTGGCATGAGAATGGAAGAATAAAAAAGTAACTTGCAAGGATGGAAAAATTATAAGTTAGAGCATGGTATTATGGCATAAAAAGGATCAAAATAAATGACTATGAAGAATAAAAAGAAAGCTGGTACAGACAAAAAAATGCAGGACTCTATTAAGGGTAAAATTCCCGAATTTGGAATCAGAGATGCTATCGAAGTTTACATGGAACAGGGCCCAAGGGCTTGTATAGAAATGATGAAGTATACTCTGGAAATGACTGATGATAAAGCTGAAGAAATAGTTGCTGCTTTTGATGAGATGTCTCATCAGGATATGGCAGAATTATTAGAGGAGGCTTATAAGATGCATAATGAAGGGAAAACAGTTTCAGAAGTTAAAGACGATCAGGATTGGGATAAAAAGATAGAGGCAGGACATGCAGTAGGAGATGACGCATTTTATAAAGCGTGGGATACTGCTGTAGCCCAAGAAAAGGATACAGATGATATTGACCCATATTCATTGGCTTTTAGAATGATGGGGAATTGTGTATATATGCTGGCCCATGCAGGGTTCACTAAAAAGCAAATTGTTTATAATATCGATTCGCCCTTCAATGCTGCACAGGAAGAGTATAAGGAAAGGAAGAAAAAAGAGAAGTCCGATGGCAAACCTGGTTCTTGATTGCGATAAGAAAAAAAATGAGGACTAAACCCACCTTTCCAGCTCCTTTTGCCAAGTAAATATTAATAACCCACAGTCGTGGGCTTTATTGTTTGTGGGATGAAAGAAGGTAAAGCCTTATGAAAAGTGCTATCCAAGTATTTCATGATTGGTCTCTTAATGGAAAAGACGAAGGGATGGAGAAGGTTCATTCAAGTTCAGTTGAAGAGATGCTAACCTTTGTCTTAAATAATTTAAAAGAACCCTTTTCATTTATTGATGCGGGTTGCGGTAACGGCTGGGCTGTTCGTAGGGTACTTTCCAATCCTTTATGCAAATCAGCCACGGGTATTGACGGTGCAACTGGAATGATTGATAAAGCCAAAACTTTAGATTCTGAAGGTAATTATATCTGTGCTGATTTAATTAATTGGATACCTGAGAATCCAGTTGATGTCGTTCTTTCAATGGAAGTTTTCTATTATGTTCCTGATCCTAAAATCCTAATTCAAAATGTATTAGATAATTGGTTAAAACCTAAGGGTCGTTTAATTGTGGGTGTAGATTTTTACAAAGATAATGAACCTAGCCTAAGTTGGCAGAAAGATTGTGGTATTTCAACAATGACATTATTTTCTGAGAAGGAATGGTTTTCCGCTTTTGAAATATCGGGGTTCAAAAATGTTAGGTCTTGGCGGCATGGGACAAAAGACAATTGGTCAGGAACTCTAATTATAACAGGAGAGAAATGAACGGTATAAAACAGGGATATACTTCCATTAGGGATACACTTTCACATCAGCTCTCTCAACCACTTTCCCAATCTCCACTTGGTAAATGACGGGAGGACGGTCGGGATGAAAGAAGCACCCACATTGGTGGGTAATAATTTGTGATTTTCAGTATGAAATGCCTCTGACTTTTATTTGCTTTTTTTATTTTGTTCTCTAATGATTAATACTTAAAAAAAATCCTTAAGTAACTATCTAATTCAGAATCAGTAAATCAGTGCGAAAAATCTTTTTCTATATCATAAGCAGTTTTCTAATACTATTCGGTCAGGAATCTCATAGCAATGATTCTATGGATATCGAACCGCCTAAATTAGATGAGAGCATAATAAACATCGATGGATCTCTAGATGAAATTGAATGGTCTAAAGCTATCTCTCGGTCTGGCTTTACAAGTTATCTGCCTGTAGATGGGCGGCCAGCAGAAGATGATACAGAAATACGTATCTGGTATAGCCCAACAGCTCTATATATTGGTATTGTTGCACAAGAAATTCATGGGGAAGTTCGTTCCACTTTAGCAGACCGGGATAATCTTGAAAATGATGATTATCTCATTCTTATTCTTGATACATATGATGATAAACGATCCGCATTTGCTTTTGCCGTAAACCCACTGGGACAACAGGGTGATGGGACTATTATGGATCATGCATCAGTGGGACGAAATTCATCGCTGACATTCAGGTTAGACCCTAACCCCGATTATATTTTTAGTTCAAAAGGAGTACTAACTGAAGAGGGCTTTACTGTGGAAATTAAAATACTATTTAAAAGCCTTCGCTACCAGCGCGCGGATACACAAAATTGGGGGTTTAATGTTCTCCGTCATGTACAGCACTCCAATTACCGGTCAACTTTGTTTAACACGCAACTTGGGGTTGCCTCTTTTCTTGCGCAAACAGGCAAATTGATCAATATTTCAGGGATCAAGAGAGATAGGGTTTTTGAGATCAACCCAGAGATAAGAGGTTCAATGGCACGCCCAGCAGATTATAAAAACTTTGATTCTGAGACGACGGATCCTGTTGGGTTTAATGTACGCTATGGGTGGTCTTCAAATGTAGGAATTAATGCGACCGTGAATCCGGATTTCTCGCAAATTGAGGCTGATGTAGCTCAAATAAATTATGACCCCCGCCGCGCACTATTTTTTCCTGAAAAACGGCCCTTTTTTCTGGATGGGATTGAACGTTTTCAAACGCCAACCCGGCTGATTTATACCCGCCGAATTGTCAATCCTGTTGCCGCAGGAAAAATCGCAGGAAAATTTGGCGCCAACACCATAGGGTTTATATCGGCAGCGGATAATAGCGGCCCATCACTTTCGAAAATGGATCCTTCTTATGTTAATGCACTGCGATTGAAACGAGATCTTTCTGATCAAAACCATATCGGTTTAGTTTTTACTAACAAAACCCATGATAATTGGTCTAATCGAGTATTTGCTGTGGACGGAAGGTTTGTAGCTAAAGATACTTATACATTTCGTGCTCAAGGCGGTTTTAGTCAAACCAATGATAAAGAGGTGAATGGGGCTTTCGCTCCTATGTGGGATATAGCAGCCAATGCAAGTAGTCGAAAATGGTCCAGTTCATTTTCATTCAAAGGTTACCACAGTGACTTTAACCCGGCAGTTGGATTTATCGAGAGAGGAGATTATGTGACAGTTTCAACCGGTCCTACTCGGCGTTTTTATGGAAAGACCAGCACCTTTATAGAAAAACTCAGCTTGTCTTTACGAGTAATGGGAAGTTGGGATTACAATGGATTCATGAATGGAAGTCACCCAGATGATCGGAGGCTTTATCCTTCTTTTGCCCTACAATTTCGTGGCGGATGGCGGCTAACCAACTTTACCTGGATTGAAAAATTTGGTTATCCTGAAAATTTTTTCACCAATTATTATATTAAAACGTCATCTGGGTATGTGCCTTACCAAGGGACGCCAGAATTGGCCAATTATGGTATTATGTTGGAATTGAGCACGCCCCAGTTGGATCGCATATCAGCAACATTAAAGTATGGATTTGGTCGAGATCCCAATTATGAAGAGTGGGCGCCTGGTAACATTTATCTTGTTGAATCTAAAATTAAATGGAATCCCACAGATCAAATTCGAATGTCATTACGTTATAATCAGCAACAGAATTACCGATCATCCGATGGATCATTGGTATCCGAAAGCCGAACGCCCAGAGTAAAAATAGAATATCAGATCACACCAACGATATTTTTAAGAGGAGTAGTACAGTATACAGCAAAATTTAGAGATAGCCTGAGAGACAATTCACGTACTGAACTACCTATCTACTTCAAGGATTCAGATGGTCAGCAAATCCCCGCTCTCAGCGAAACAAGCAATAACATTGAAGCTGATTTTCTTTTCTCTTATCGACCAATGCCCGGCACTTTAGTTTTCTTTGGTTATGGATCAGCGTTAACAGAGCCGAACCAATTCCGTTTTAAGTCTATGGCGCGTCAATCGGATGGATTCTTCTTAAAAGTCAGCTACCTTTTTCAGTAATAAATTGGAACATTACAAAAGATGAAGATGAGACTGGCTCACTAGTGAGTACATGGGAAATGACCAATCAACTTGTGAAGCAGCTGGAAATTATTGGAACGAAGCGAGTTGCTCTGTTCAAGAATTCACAAAAGATTAATAAAAATCTAATTGAAACGCCTCTGGCTCAAATAGCCTCCTCACGGGGGGTTCTTGTTTCTAGACCTCCTAATTGACTTGCCCGTTATCTGTCTGTAGGTTGATCAAATAAGGTCGAATAAATTCTTATAATACCATTTTAGGGACACGATTTGTGAGGATACACTTCAATTTCAACCTGTTTGTACCCCCATGCCCCTTAATTGCAGGGGTATAGGTCTAGGGTATGTTTCCCACTCGCATTCTTGAGTCGGTTCTGGAAAGTTGATTTTCTTTCAATAACTGTATACATTGACTTACGATGAATGTACAGTTGAAGTGGGTGCACTGTTGGGCGTTCAGTATATGATCGCCAAGATGGTCAACCAGGTCTTGCGCTTGGGAGATCAAACATGACGAACGAGAGCCAGCCACAGCTAGATGTGCCTCAGCTGGTCCGAGAGGCGAACGAGAGATGCCAGGATCACCTTTTGCCCACACCTCTTGAGCACTCTATGTATCTCAGCGATATAATCGAGGGTGAAGTTTGGTTAAAGTTGGATTCGATGCAGCGAACCTCCTCTTTCAAGTTTCGCGGTGCCATCAACAAGATCCTTTCGCTCACCGAAGCGGAACTGGACAGAGGCATTGTCTCAGCCTCTACGGGGAATTACGCCCTTGCCGTTGCCGAGGCCATGCGGATTCGAAATCGTCGCGCCACCATTTACGTGGCCAAGGATATCGAGCCATCACGTCTGGGGCTGCTGAGGTCTCATGGCTTGGATCTGGTCATTCATGGCGAAGTCGCTTGGGATGCGGAGAAGGAGGCCCGGCGAGTGGGGGATGAAGAAGGCAAGATCTATGTGTCGCCCTACAACGATCCCATCGTAGTTGGTGGTCAGGGCACCTGCGGCTATGAGATTTCGCAGCAACTTCCCGATCTGGACGCGGCCTTCTTAGCCTGTGGAGGAGGGGGATTGCTGACCGGCTCGGCGGGTTGGTTGAAGTCTCATAACTCCGATGTAGAAGCCTTTGGCGTCTCTCCAGCGAACTCCCCAGTCATGTATGAATCGATGCGCACCAACAAGATGGTCGAGATGGACACCCAGCCGACGCTGGCGGATACCTGCGCCGGCGGCATAGATCTGGACAGCATTACCCTGGATTTGTGTCGGCGTTATGTGGATGAGATTGTGTTGCTCACGGAAAAAGAGATCGAGGCATCCATCCGCCTGTTGTTCGAACAACATCGTCTGGTGACCGAAGGGTCAGGCGCGCTGAGCATTGGGGGTCTGCTAAAACGAAAAGAGCGATTCAAAGGTAAGAAAGTGGTCGCGGTTGTCTGTGGACGGAATGTTAATCTGAAAGTGTTCAAAAAGATCATCGCGTAGACCCAATGCCTGATTTAAAAGTCACCATTTTTTTCGAAGAGGAACCGGTTGAAAAACGCCTTCGAAGTCAAACTTCGGCTCGTCGAATTGCTAATTCCCAATTGGAATCGCGAATGCTCAGGTACAGTTAAATTGAATAACAAAACGCTCCAAGTCCAGGACGCAAGCGATGGGTAAACTTGCATTAATTTCTGAGGAGACGGTCCGGAAAATCGTGACTCGTCAGCTTGCTTTTGATGCAGTTCGCGCCGCATTCGAAGCCGTTGCAGTTCATCGCTCGCGGGTGTTCGATGTCGTCATTGGCACTGGCCTGCATAATGGTGAAGCATTTGCCATTAAGTCGGGTATTGACATTGAGAATGAAATGGTTGGCTTCAAGTGTGGCACATACTGGGCAGGCAATTTCGATAAGGGCCAGCCTGCTCATGGTTCGACGATCTTGCTGCTCGATCCGGAGACCGGATTCCCAAAAGCATTAGTGAACGCATCCTATCTAAACGGTTACAGGACTGCTGCCGCGAACGCGATTGCAGTCTCCAACCTGGCTCGTGCCGAAGCAGCGGTGCTGGGTGTCATCGGTGCCGGCCTTCAGGCCGAACAGGAAATTCGGGCAGTGGCCGAAGTCAGGTCGTTTTCTCAGATCAAAATTTCCACACGATCTGAGGCGAGAGCCAGCTGGATAGCTGATCGCTTGCAGGACGTTGACATCGATATCCGATTCACGAGTGCGGAAGATGCCGTGCGTGGCTCAGATGTTGTCATTACCGTTACGCCTTCGGAGTTACCACTTGTCCGGGACGAATGGATCAGAGAAGGAACTCATATTTCGGCTATGGGTGCTGATGACAAGGGCAAGCATGAACTCGATACGGCTATTTTGAAACGGTCGAGCCTGTTTGCCGATTATCCTCAACAATCCATCATTATCGGTGAATTTCAGCATGCCTATGATGATGGACTCATAAACTCGGCCGATGACATCTGTGCTTTGGGGTTGGTCACGCTTGGAAAATCACCCGGCAGAATTTCCGATTCCCAGATCACCGTCTTTGATAGCTCCGGAATTGCAATCCAGGATCTGATGGTAGCGGGTGCGATTTTCGAAGCGGCTCAAAAAATGAGTCAAGTCCAGTACATCGATTTTTAAGGAATACATCGATGATCACCAACCAAGATTATAGTATCGTAGATCCGGACTCGTTGGAAACGCCGGCCATGCTCCTCTTCCAGGATATGATGGACCACAATATTCGAAGTGTCTGCCAGGTGGTGGGCGGTGGCCAGAATCTGATAACCCATGTCAAAACACACAAATCGGAGGCGGTCGCGCGCAAACAGATCGAGGTTGGAATTGACGGATTCAAGTGCGCCACGTTGAAGGAACTGGCAATGGTGCTACAGGCCGGAGCACGCAAGGCGATACTCTCGTACCCTCAGGTCCAAAAGCGAAAGATCGAGCGTCTCTGCGACCTGACTTCGTCCTACCCAGACGCGTGGGTCGCCACCATCGTCAGTACCCCGTTTCACATCGACGTGCTAGCTACCGTCGCCGCACGCCAAAAACAGACGTTGTGCGTGATGCTGGATCTGGATGCTGGCATGCACCGTACGGGAATTGGATTCGGCCCGGATGCTGCAAAGTTGTATCGGAAAATCGACGCAGACCAGTTTTTACATCCATCCGGATTTCACTTATACGACGGACACGATAACTTTAGCGACGTGGTTCAACGCGAGGCAGCAGCGCAGGAAAACATCGATTCGCTTCAGGAATTTAAACAGCAGATCGAATCGGCAGGGATGCTTGTTCCGTGCGTGGTTGCCGGTGGCTCCTTTTCGTTCGTTTACTACGCACGCACAGAGGGCATGTACGGTTCACCGGGGACATTTATCTACTGGGATATTGGCTACAGTACGGCGATGCCCGATATGCCGTTTCGCTGGGCTGCCCTGATCCTGACCCAAGTGGTTGACCGGCATCCGGACGCGGGGACGATCACCACGGATTTGGGATCCAAGGGAATCAGTTCAGATCTTCCGGTTGAGGAAAGGGCTTACCTGCTTGACCAAGACAAGGCGCAATTTATACAGCAGAGCGAAGAGCACGGGGTATTCCGGATTCCGGGTAAACTACCTCGTGTGGGAGACTATTTACTGGCGGTGCCGGGTCACATTTGTCCCACGACGATCCGCTACCCTGGCATCCACGTGATTAATACCGCTGGAGAGGCGATCGACTACTATTTGCACACGGCGCGCGATCGCTTTTAAAACGTTTGAAGCGATACAATGTCTGCCGACGATAAGAACAACAAGGGGTAATCCATGGCCGTATCGGATAGCGTGCAAGACGAAGGACTGGTACGTGTGATTGGCACCGGTGCCTTGGGATTGAGTGTCGTTAACATGGTGGTCGGGGCCGGCATTTTCGTGATGCCGGGACTCGTCGCCGCGGTGATTGGGCCGGCAGCGATACTTGCTTATCTGATCTGTTCGGTCACGGTTGCACTTGTCTTCCTGTGTTTCGCTGAGGTGGGCAGCCGTGTCTCGCGCAGCGGCGGTGCTTATGCCTACGTCGAGGAAGCATTTGGTCCATTTGTCGGATTTATCGCGTCGATCCTGTTCTGGTTCGGTTTCTCCGCGTTGGCGGACGCTGCGATCACGGTAATCATGGTTGATTCAATTGCCATCGTGGTTCCAATCTTGGGTGAGTCCATCCCGCGCGCAGTATTCATCATAGCATTGTTGACGTTCCTAGCTACTGTGAACATTCGGGGCGTTAAAGCGGGAGTGCGTTTATACATATTCAACACGTTAGCCAAGCTGGTTCCGCTACTCTTACTGGTGGGCGCCGGGTTATTTGTGATTAACATCGATTACCTCGCCATTCCCGAGTGGCCTTCCGCTGCAAGCATCGGTGCGAGTACGATTCTATTATTTTATGCGTTTAACGGGGCCGAATCCGCGTTGAACGCTAGTGGCGAAATACAAAACCCTTCGAAGACCGTGCCGCTCGGATTACTGCTCGGCCTGGGCGGAATTCTTCTGCTCTACGTTGGCCTGCAAACAGTGGCGCAAGGCGTGCTCGGGCCCGAGCTTGCAAATGACACCGAAGCACCTCTGGTGGCGGTTGCGACCGCCGTGTTCGGCGACTGGGGCGGAAAGATGCTGATCGCGGGCGTGGTCATTTCTATCTACAGCAATCTCAGCGGTGACATGCTGGGGGGACCCAGGGTTGTATTCGCGTCATCGCTAGACAACAACCTGCCAAGGTTTCTTGGAAAAGTTCATCCGAAGTACAAGACGCCCCACATCGCGATTGTTTTTTTCGCTGTAGTCATTGGTGTGTTCGCGTTAAGTGGCACATTCAAGTACTTGGCCGTTGTGGCAACCGGCTCACTGCTGCTCGTCGACCTCGGAGTCATCCTTGCAGTGTTGCGTTTACGCCAGCGTGACGGATTGCCCAAAGACGGCGAGTTCAGGCTGCCATTCGGGCCAGTAATTCCCTTACTGAGTTGTGCCATTGTGGGCTGGCTACTACTGCAGGTGCCACTCAATGAAGCCGCCACCATCGTCACGTTGGTTGGCGCTTGTGCAGTAATCTATGCAATCCGTTCTGTCTTTCTCGGTGCCTGGAAAACAACAGCAAAATCGGTAGAACCTCATCCAAGAAAGGTAATCGAATAAACAATCACGGAAAGAAATTAGGGAGACAATAGGAATGAATGTCACACGACAAATTCAAATGCGGACACTCATCACGATGGCGAACGTTTTATTGCTTTTCGCCTGCTCCAAAGTCTCGAATAAAATTCCTGAGAATGGCAATGCAGAAAGCGGTTTTGATACTGCGTTAGCCTCTATTTCTCGCGACAACATACAGTCGTCAATAAACTACCTTGCGGCAGATGAACGCGAGGGTCGTATGACTGGCAGCCGGGGTTATAACGAGTCGGCTCAGTATGTAGCCAACAAGTTTGCCGCTATGGGATTGGAGCCTGGTGGAACGGAAGAATGGTTGCAGCAGGTTCCGTTCATCACGCGAATGCTTGACGTTGAAAATTCCGGTGTTACGTTGCACAAAAGCACTGGTGACGTGGACCTGGAGTGGGCAAAAGACCAGATCATCTACGCTGACCGGTTGCGCACAGAGAACCGAATTCGTGCTGAGGTGGTTTTCGCTGGCTTTGGCGTACATGCTCCCGAGCTTGGTTACTCGGACTTTGATGAAATCGACGTTAGCGGAAAAATTGTCGCAATGTTCTCAGGCGCGCCTGCCACGTTCCCTTCCACGGAACGTGCTCACTACTCATCCGGCAGGACCAAGGCTGCAGAATTGGTAAGGCGCGGCGCGATTGGCCAAATTGGGCTAATGAGTCGCCTAGCGGAAAGACTAGACCCATGGGAAAATTGGACGCAAAACCTGGGCACACAACCAGGCATGTCCTGGATTGACGAGAGTGGCGAGGTTGCCGACTTTCATCCGGAACTTCAGGGTGATGCAACGTTCAATCGACATTCAGCCGAGCAACTGTTCGAAGGCTCGTCACTGACTTTTGAAGAAGCGCTCGATGCGGCGGACGAAGCCCGACCCTTGTCTACGGCTCTGGACATTGAGGTTACGATGTACCGCAGGGCGGAACATGAGCGCATCACCAGTCCGAATGTTGTTGGCATTTTGCGCGGCCGTGATCCGGAACTGACAAACGAGTATGTCGTCTATTCGACTCACCTCGATCACCTGGGAACCGGCGTACCGGTCGATGGTGACAGTATATATAATGGCCTGTACGACAACGCACTCGGGGTAGCGGTGACCATTGAAATAGCTCGCACCTTTGCCTCCTTGTCGGTGCCACCTCGCCGATCGATAGTGTTCGTCGCTGTTACCGGCGAGGAAGAAAAATTGGCTGGTTCAGACTATTTCGCGCACTATCCAACCGTACCATCGTCCGCCATCGTTGCGAACGTGAATATCGACATGCCGATGTTCCTTTTTCCAATGAATACAGTCACAGGTTATGGCGCCGAGCACTCATCTTTAGAAGGTCTCACTACGGAAGAGGCTCGAAAGGAGGGCTTCGAGTATATCCTCGATCCTTTTCCCGACCAGGTCTATTTCATACGTAGCGATCAATATTCCTTTGTAAGACAGGGGATCCCTTCTGTATACCTGGCAGAGGGAATAGGCTCCTCTGATCCTGCCGTGGACGGTCGCGCGGTACTCGACGCTTTTTTTGCAGAGCACTACCATCAGCCTTCGGATGATCTGTCTCAACCGATTGAATGGGAGACAGCGCTGAGGTTCTCACGTGCCGGTGCACGTATTGGTTACCGGATAGCGATGGAAGATCAGCGTCCTACCTGGAACGAGGGCGACTTCTTTGGTGAAAAGTTTGGCCATTGACCATAAACGGACGTTTGGTCAACGAGTATTCAAACAAGATAGAAATGCGAAACAACCTGGGAAATGACGGGGGACGGTCAGGATAAAAGAATCACCCAGATCCTTACAGGCCCTTTTTCATTTTTTTGATAATCACTTTTTTCTGCTTTTTTCCATCTTCATTATTTTCATCAATCCACATTTCCATTTCATCAGAACCACCTTCGAATTTTCCGTGACCTGTGGTGATAACATGTACCTCACCGTCCTCTGAAACCCACTTAATTCCCTCACCCGTTTCTTCAAAGTTAGAGACATCCACAGGTTTTCCATTCACCATTACATTGAGGGTAGTATCACCATCAATCACTTCTTTTTCCACTGTTACATCCATGGTTTTCCCAAAAGCAGCTGAAGTGTGATCTCCCTCATGTGCACCGATAAAAATGTGCTCATCATCATCTTCCAGGTGCATATTACTGAAAAGAATCAACCCTGCAGCCACAACGGCTAGGGCAAGGTATTTCCAGAGCATATCCAGTTTCTCTTTTGTGGTCATGGTATTCTCCTTTTTCAACTAATTGAACAGATACTGAATTTTCATAAAGTACTGACGGTCCGTGAGCATCCCATTTTGGATATTATCAAAAGCCAGACCATCTACATTCTGGTTTGAGGTAGAACCGATATAAAAGATGGTAAATGGGCTGGGTTGATAAGTTAAGAGCGGTTGGATCTGAAAGCCTTTGCTGAAGTCATTGTACTGCGTCAGTACCTTGAATCCCAAAGATTTAGTGTGTTGATAACTGGCCCTCAGCGTAGTGATATAACCTGAAAAATAATCCGTCTCTATATCCATTGTGGTCATTTTCTGAGAATCATATGAAAGGCCAACATTCAATCGGTCTGAAGCCTGCATCCTGATCCAAAATCCAAGTGTGGCGAGGCGCCCTTCTTCAGGAACCTCTAGAAATCGGACCGCGGCCACATGGCGGCCAATATTGGTCCCAAACTGATATCGTTCACTAAACTGACTGTTCAGGTTGATCCTAATATCATAAGTACCGTTAAGTTCTGTGTCCTTAAATCGGTACTGCATGCGCCGGACATAATTTACATTCAGGCGGGTCTGTCTGGGCATAGCCAGATTGCTGAATAAAGCTATATACTTTGCTTTTTGAACCCCATCGAAATTGTGTTCGATACCGGCGTGAACTCCGCCAAGGACCTGGCTGAAAAAATTATTCGGGAAATAAATCCATAAACTTTGCCCATAAATCCGCCGATGGTTGGAATTTGTAACAAAACCGTTTTCCGCACGAAAGGCAGGTGTTCTATGGTCATATCCAACTTCCATTCGCCAGTGTTCTGTATTTCGGTCAAATTCAAGTTCCAACGCATTCCCTGAAAAAGATTCACCATCAAAAGTGAAAGTGTGATCATCACCAAAGGTGGCTGAACTGACCAATAGTGAATCATCAGGCTCCTGCGTATGGCTGAAAACAGATTGAAATTCCACTTGGTATCTATCGTTAAAACGGTAACGGGTGTCAAAACCCACCACTGATCCGCTGCCCTGATTGTCCACCATTCGCCTGTCGGTAGCGATGAGCCCCAAAAAGCTACCCTCATTCAAAGACCGTTTATACCTGAATATATTGGAAAAGCTTTTACTGCCCATACTCGTAAAACTCTGTTCTTCCCCCGGTACAATGTATGGGGAATCTTCATCTAATGCAGAAAGCAGTACCCAACTGTCCTTTTGGCCCCGATTAATTATCCGGCCTACCCCAGTAGGATTATTGATTGAGCGTGTATAAACAACACTAACCGGAGTATCGGTCAGATCAGCACCCTCATTAAAAAATGGTCGCTTTTCCGGATAATTCAGTGCAAAAGTGGTATTCACATCAATCTGTTCCTCATCTGCCTCCACCTGGCTGAAATCCGGATTGATTGCAATTTCTGCCACACGGTCTGAGCTGAGACTGTACTTTATACCCATTGATACTTCCCCCTCAGAAGACCCTTTATTGAGGGCATTATTCTCGTCCAGTTCTGAAGCCTGCGAGCCCACCAGTGTAGGGAGGAATTCCAGTTTACCTTTCTGGTCAATTCCCTGGATTCCCTTGAGTGTCCCTAATTGGCACAGCCAGCATTGATTGGAACGGTCAAATCCACCCCAGACAACCATATGTCGGGCATCTCGGGGAAAGCTCCGGAAAAAAGTCACTTTCCACTCCTGGATTTTCTTTTTGGGAAACGACAGGCTGGAAAAAGGGATGGCCATTTCAACCTGGAACCCATTATCCGTAATTTTGCCAGCTGATTCATAAATAATGTCGTAGCTATCATCATCATTATCATCTCCCTGGTTCAAGGCATCCATCTGTACCCCTAGGGGGTTGGACCCTACCATAACAGCGGCATTTGCGTCCCCATAAGCATCAATAATAATGGCAACAAAGTCGTCCCGCCAAGCCTGATCCCGTTTCTGTAAAGTCGCACGGATATCATCCGGGTCAGAATATGCCATGAAAGCAACATAGAGATTATCCTTATCATAAGTGACCTTCACTTCTGTTGGGTCTGGTGGATCCTCATTATCGCCGGGCTGAATTTCAAGGAAAAAGTCTGTACTTGCGGCATCGGCCCAACCCACATCGTCTAAGTCTGCATCAACAATTATGGAGCCAGTTGCCCGGGTAATTTCAAATATTCTATTTTTGAGATCATCAGAAACCACATCATATGATTTTGGACCAGCAACAAGGAAACTAAGCGAAAGTGTCAGAGAAACGGTCCTTTTAGAGAAATACATTATGGTTACCTTTAATTAATTGGTTAAACATTCATCCCTTTTTTTGACACCACAATTCAGCAAAGGTTGTCATTGGTTATTTCCTTCGGTCAATATTTTCAGGAAGTTTATTATATGGGTCTTCTTCACCTTGTCGTAGTCAAATTGTTCAATCGCTTTGCCGCCAAACAGCTCCATCTGGATATAAAACATCAGGGGAGCATAATAGAACAGTCTGGCCTGGATTCCTGAATCGACGGATCGGTCAAACTCCCAGTGCTGTTTGCCGTATTCGATTCTGTTCTCTATAAAACTCCAGACTTCATCTTGTAAGTTTTTGTAGTTCCAACGAGAAACCGGGTGTTTCTTCAAAGAAACCTGAACAATTAATGAAACATTTCTATTTCTATGAACTGAACTATCGAATGTGAAATCCAATATTTTGTGAAGGGCTTCCTTAAACTCTCCAAGTTCTGTTATTTCTTCAGTTGGAAAATTAAGAGGTCTGCTTTGCACATAGTCCTTTATTACCGATTCGATAATGTCTGCCTTGGAATCAAAATATTTGAACATGGTGGCCTCGGATGCTCCAATTGCATTGGCAATATCCTTGGTTCTTATAGAGTCCATTGAACCATTAAGAGCAATGAGATTAAGAGTTTTTTTCTTTATCTGATCTATTCTATAGTCTCTTTTCATTTTTCTCCTCCGGAAGTGATATAGAAAGTAAGTACTTACTTACATTTATACAATGATTGTTCACAAAAGTTTCAATCAATTTTTTCGAGTAGCCCTTTATTAGTGTACCGCTCTCATATTCCCCTCCTGATTGACTTTACCACTATCTCTCCTTAGTTTGCCTCCAGAGAAGTAGTTTCCCCATTATGATTCCACATCAGATTTTTCAACCACTTTCCCAATCTCAACCTGGTAAATGACGGGGGTACGGTCGGGATGAAAGAAGCACCCACATCGTAATATAATTTTTTTGGTATTTAGGTGGGGCTCATAACCCGATGGGCGGAGGTGGAGGTTCGAACCCGATCGACTCCACTAAATAATAAAACATTAAGTTTTAATAAATATATGCAGTAACATTGGTCGTTATAGTTAAAGCAAATATGAATATGTCCGCAATATCTCTTCAGTAAGTACCCTCTTTCCTTCTCGAACCTAATTTTTCTACTCACAGCACTTTCCCCCACAAAAAATAAAATTTATCATTATACAAGATTTCACATATCACTAATCAATAGGAGACTAAAATGAACATGTATGTTGGAAACCTAAGCTATGAGATGTCCGAAGAAAAACTCCGGACTGAATTTGCCGAGTATGGTGAGGTACAAAGTGCCAAAATCATAACCGACAAATTTACCGGCCGCTCTCGCGGTTTCGGCTTCGTGGAAATGAATTCCGATGATGAAGGAAAAAAAGCCATGGAAGAGTTGAACGGAAAAGATTGCGAAGGTCGGCAGCTGGTCGTCAATGAAGCACGCCCACGAGACTAATCTTTAGTTAGACAGCTATAGTTAAAGAAAACCTCGCTTATCAGCGGGGTTTTTTGTTTCTGGGCTCCTGATTGACTTTACCGCCGTCATCAGAGGGATAAAACTGTAATTTTCCCTGTGAACATTAATGTGATTATTGCAATGCTGGATTCTCAAAACAGAAATAAAATCAAACGACTTCGAAAGTACATAGAACGGCGAAATGCTGTTTCTGCTTTTATTCAACGATCCCTTATTTAAATCAAATCATTTGATTATTCAGAAGGTAGATTCACCAATAGTTTCCACAAGCAATATCCGGTCAATATGCAGACATATTGATTGACCAAGATGATGATTAATTATTCAGGTACTCAATTTTTCTTTGAAGAAGTTTTTACCAACATAGAATTTGAGGAATTTAAATCATGACAATAATTGTATCCAGCCCCCGACTGTGGTTACAGTAAGTGCGATATTTGAGCAATACAAAGGAATATCCTTAAGAGGATCAGAACCAAGTAATAATGAATAACAAAATCAAATTATTTACCCCTGGACCAGTAGCCATGTCCGCTCGAACGCTTGCAATTGGTGCGTCACAGCTTCCTTATAATCGTACAGAACAATTCTCACAGATCACGTTTGAGATTATTGAAGATCTAAAATACATATTCGGCACTCAGGGAGATGTGGTTATTTTTTCCGCTTCCGGGACAGGTGCGATGGAAGCTGTGATTTTCAACTTCCTCGACCAAAGCGACAAGGTTTTGATTGTGAATGGAGGAACCTTTGGTCAACGGTGGGTTGATCTATGCACTCAGCATGAAATCCCATTTGAACAAATAAGTATTGATCTTGGTCAGCTAATTTCACTCGAAGATCTCGATCGCAGACTATCGAGTCAAGAGTATTCAACGTTGCTAATCAATGCCCACGAAACATCGACTGGGATGATTTACGACACAAAAGCTATTGGGGAACTCACTCAAAAATATGGTGTTTTCTTTGTTGTTGATGCTATCAGCACTATCTGTGCAGATATTTTTATGATGGATGAATGGCATGTCGATGTGTCTCTCCTAAGTTCCCAGAAAGCATTAGCTCTTCCACCCGGGCTTTCCTTTCTCGCTTTAAATAAAAAAGCAAAGTTGAGATTAGAAACCAAGACTTGCCAATCTTATTATTTTGATATAAAAGCTTATCTTGCAAACCAGAGGAGAGGACAGATGCCTTTTACGCCTGTTATCGGCCATTTTATGATGTTGCACGAACGGCTCAGAGAAATTAGGTTACACGGAATCGGCTTTTTTGTTTCTCGCCATTCTAAATTAGCTGAATATTTTAGAAAAGGCTTGAAGGACCTACCCCTTAGCTTTCTTCCAAATAGTCCTTCAAACGCTCTGACAGCAATTAATTGCCCTAAGGATATTGATGCGTTTGATTTTGTTACGAGGCTGGCGGATGATTATAATTGCTTTGTGGCTCCAAATGGAGGCGATTTGAAATACAGAGTGTTTCGGGTGAGTCATTTAGGTGAACAGAATGAAACGGATATCGATTTTTTAATTAATGCCCTTGAGGAAATACTTAATAACTATCAACAAACTAAAAATCATATAATAATGGAAAGAGAGAACTATTAATGAAAGCTATCATCATGGCTGCAGGGGTAGGGAAACGATTGCTTGGCCTAAATATGAATAAACCAAAATGTCTTTTAACTGCGGGAAGCGAAACACTCATCCGCCGTTCAGTCAATTTATTAGTTAGTAAAGGAATTAGTGATATTACTGTCATTGTTGGATATGAGGCAGACCTTATTCGCAATGAACTGAAGAATGATGTTGCTTACTTTGAGAATCCTTATTTCCTAACTACCAATAGTATCATGTCTCTTTGGTACGCCAAGGATTTATTAGAAGATAATGTTCTTTTATTAAATGGAGATCTCTACTACGAACATGGGATACTTGATTATGCCAAAAACCAAACGAATGCGGTAGTAATGTTGGCTGATAGTACGCGTATTGATAATGCGGACTATCGGTTTGGTTTCATTGGTGATCAAATTAATCGGTATGGAAAACATTTAACTAATCAGGAGACGGATGGTGAATACGTTGGAATAGTTCGAATTGACAAATGTTTTATAAATACGTTTAAGCAGACTTTGGAGGAAATGATTACTGCCGGAAAATCTAATATTTGGTGGGAAGACGTTTTGTATTCGTTTATATCAAAGCAAGAACCCATCCATTTCTACGATGTAGCTGGCACATTTTGGTCAGAGGTGGATACCCTTCAAGATTACAATTATCTGCAAAATTGGATAACAAATCAAGATATGAACGTACCACGCGAAATAATTCAGTTTTCAAGTAATTAATAGAATGACCGATTCTAAATCCTTTGATGAAACAAAGTTTCAACGCTTGTGGAAAACTAAAAATAAAGATGATGAGTGGTGGTCGTCTTTCATCACAGCTCCTATAGGTATATTACTCAATGTGATTGTTGTTGATTGGTCGATTTTAAATCCCAATCGGTTGACAACCCTATCTTTTATTATTTCGTTATTTGGAGCGGCTTTCATTTTACCGTATGCATACCAAAACTTTTTCATCGCCGCCATACTCATTCAACTTGGTCATGTTCTAGATTGTATGGATGGTCAAATGGCTCGGTATCGGGGAATTTTATCTCCAGCTGGTTCCTTCTATGATAAGATTGCCGATTTCATCAAGATATTTCTTTTCTTTGCTGCAGTTTCTTTTACATCATTCGAAGAAACTCAAGATATAGCGGTTGTTTTTCTTGGTTTTACAGCGACTTTTTTTTACACGTTACGTTCTTACATTAAATATGTAACGTTAAGTATTCGTGCTGAGAACGATCTGGAATATTTTAAAAATGGCTTAAATACCGACGTTGAACTTTCAGCGGGGCCAAGTTTCAGTTTGAGAAAAAATTTACTTTGGTTCTTAAGAGAACAACGCAAATTCTTTCAATTTGATGAAGGTGTGTTTGTATTCCTTATTTCGGCAGCACTTCTTTTACATGAACTCCTTCCATTACTTTGGATCCTCGCAATAAGTCAATTGTATTACGGCCTTATGAAAGCTTTACAGCGAGGGCTTCAAATTCAGAAGTCAAAATATCGAGAAATGAGTCACCATTTTAAAAAATAATCATTTGGGTTATTAGAGTAAAACAGGATTTGAGTAATCGTGGAAGATATACTGGCATTCATTAAAGCAAAATACGAGAAGCATGGTTCAATAACCCAGTCCTTTGTAGTTGGAATCAATGGAATTGATTGTTCGGGTAAAACAACTTTTGCCAAGTCTGTGTCCAAGTATTTTACTCACCACAAAATCGAAAATGACCATCTCGATATTGATAATTTTAATAATCCAGCTATTGAAAGTGAAACCTACAAAGCATTTGTATCTGGCTCATGGGGTGAAGAAGATCTGAATAAGTATTACGAATTGATAATTAACTATAGTGACGCAATCAGAGCCGTTTCAGAATCCCAAAAAAAATACCCTCTTGTTATTTTGGAGGGCATATTTATTTACAAACCACAACTAGTGAATCTTTTTGACCTCAAGATATATTTGGACATTGATATTTCTCTTGGACGAAAGAGATTTGCAAAGAGAAGGAACCTTAAGCAAGACAAGCGACCTTTTGAGATATATGATGAGATATGGATGCTTTCCCATATCAGATATGAGTCAGAAGTTCATCCAAAGCAGATAGGAGATTTAGTAATCGATTATAATGATGAATGCAAACCTGTCCTTCACGAAAACTAAATCTAGCATAATTAACTGATATATTTCACTCAGCGGTTAATCCCAAGAAGTTTGTAAGTTTCTCTAGCTATCGCAACGACAATGAAACGTCTCTGGGTCAAATAGCCTCCTCACGGGGGCTTTTTTGTTTCTAGACCTCCTTGATTGACTTTACCACTATCTCTCCTTAGTTTGCCTCCAGAGAGGTAGTTTCCCCATTATGTTTCTACACAGCTTTCTCAACCACTTTCCCAATCTCTACCTGGTAAATGACGGGGGGATGGTCTGGATGAAAGAGCTTATTAAGAATAGTGAAGCAGTTAAAGTAATGGGGAGGAAGTCGTCATGATTAGGAATTTTTGTCATCTAAGCACTATTTTTCTGGTTCTGACTATTTTAATCACACCCGCAATACCGATGTTCAATTTTGCTCAGGACTCTATCAAAATTGGACAGATAGAAACTGATGCTGAAAAAGGTGCGCCATCAACGGATGTGGAATCTCTCCAACCAAATACTCAGGCTCAGTCTACTACTTTATCTGAACCTGAATCTATCGAGGAATCTTATTTTGATTTTCTTAGAGCATTAAATAGTGAGCAACAAAAGAAATCCGGTAAGCTTCTGGGTCGGTTGGTCCGATCGCCAAAAGACCTTTCAAGTTACAAGATTGATGAATACAGATCATATCTCAATATTTATTTTCCCAATGCTCATTCTGACTATGTACAGAGTTATATGATTGAGTCCTACATAGCCCAGAAAAAATGGGATGAAGTGTTGGTGGGTCTATTAAAGTTTGTCTACCTCTATCCAGATTCTCCCCTAAGAGGGCCAGTGATAGAGAATGGTTCTCAATTTGTACAAAAGGAGGATTATTACAAATCCAATCGAGAGAAACTTTTATCATTGTTACAAGGTGCACCGGAATCAGAGGAAACCCACGACCGTTACTCCGAGTTCTTGTCAACTGTGCATTTCCTCAAGGATTCAAAGCTTTCATCGATTTTTATTTGGGAAGCCTGGGAATATCTTGCGTTGTATTCTGAGTTATCCCGTGCCACTACTGTACTTATCTGGTTGGCAGAAGTGGAATATACCAACAGTGCTCATCATACAGCTCTGATGATCTATGAGAAGTTGATGAGTCTGTACCCAACCAGCCCGGATTTGGCAACGGCATTATATCAGACCGGCACGCTTCAACAGGAGCAATTCAGTGAATTTGAAGAAGCCACCACCACCTTTCGTCAATTCCTGGAGCAATTCCCGGAAGATAGTCTTGTACTGGATGCCCAATATCGCATCGCCACTATTGCTGATAAAAACTTGAAAGACTGGACAGCTGCTGTCGAAGAATATGAGAAGCTTGTTACTCAGCATTCCACCTCTATACATGCTATTCCCAGCTTGCTTCGAATCGGCGAAATTCAGGCCAGTAAACTAAAGCAAAGAGAAGAGGCAATTACCACTTACAACAGGATGGTGTCTGAGTATCCAGACAGCACAGCCCAGGCCACAGAAGCGCTCCAACGTGCTGGAGAATTGTACGAAAAAAGTAAGGAATACGCAAAAGCCGTTGATCAGTATATGGTTTTACATGAGAAATATCCCGGGACAGATGGCGCATTAGCAGGCTTGGAGAAATGTGCCACACTGTATGAGAAGAGACTGAAGATGAGAGACAAGGCTGTTGAAGTACTTAATCTTATTGTTGAAGAATTTCCCGATTCCAAAAACGCAAAAAAAGCTGAAAAACGGCTGCAAAAACTTAAAGACTAGGGAATCTTGATAAACCGGATTTCCTGTTGAACTCCGGCGGGGATATTAGCAGCGGGATTTATTGTTTATATGTGTGTGTGGGAGGGAGGTCAAAAAATATTAATAGATTGATTTACAAGCAAAAAGGGTAAAGTCGTAAAACACCTACCTGCTCATCTTTATACTCAATCGGGTCCCGTTGGGATTCGGGTCGTTAATTGGGAGAAACGTTACGATTGAAGGAAAACTCAGTTTTTGTTCTTACCTGCTCCCCTCCAATTTCCAATACCGGATAGGCAAGAAAATTGATCGGTCCTGAAGCGGGCCCTGGATCAAACTCAAGGTCCCTGCCACGACTGAATTCGAAACGATTCGCAGGATGATGTCCGAAATAGTAGGTTGAAAGACTCGAATATTTATCAGCCTCGGATATGTCTACAGGCCACCATTTGCCATCAGCATAGAACTCCACCCAACAGTGGTAACCGTCTATTCCGCCATCATTCCTTGAGGAAGGAATAGCTGCGCCAATGGCAAAGCGTGCGGGGATACCGACGGCTCTTGCCAGAGAGATAAAGTAAGCGTGGAAATCAGTGCAGTTACCGGTACGCACATCGCAAGCGTAAACGGCATCTCCTTTTCCCCAACCAGAACCATACTTCATGTAGCGCATGCGATCGATGACGTGATCATAAAGAGCGCGGGCGCGTACAAGATCACTTTTCTTGCCCGCCACAACTTCCCCGGCTATTGCTTTAAAATTATCATTTATGGGGGTCAGCCGTTGCGCCCCGAGGTACTTATCCCGATCAATGGACTCAGAGGCATACGCGGCCTTTTCCTTTCGATTTATATGAAAGCGGATATCAATGGTCCTTCCGCTGTCCTCCGGTCCAAGTTCAAAGAATAAACTCTTATTGCCGTATTTTGGCTCGTTTATTACTCTGTATTTGGAGGGATTGACTTCCTTGATCTCAACGGTCTGGAACTTATCGGTTTCCGGCAAAGGGAGCCACATGCGGGCTGTTTCTGTAATCTCCGGAAGTTTAACCCTGTACAGAAAGTTGAACTCGTCCTCCCCTTCGATAACACCCAATAGTTCCGGAGTCGCTTCTTCTATAGGTACGCGCTGCCACGTACCCCGACGGTTCTGTTTCCACGAATAGAATGGAATACCGTTTAGTTTGTGAAGCGTCTTATCGGTAACGGTCATATCTCCGGGGTCACCAGAAAGAAAGAAATCCACGTCATATACATCACCCACGGTGTCCACGAGATCCACACAGGCAAAATGCCGCCGGGAAGCAAGATTTGCCAGGTATTCGGTATGAACGCGAACTAATTTGAACGAAAAGTCTTGACCATCTGACGAGAACTTGAAATAACCTCCGCCCCGGGCAGTCTCATCTTCGATATACTTCTCAATCCCGGCTTGAATATCGGCGGTTACTACATTAGGCACCTGTTTGGGCACATCGGAATTAGCAGATTGTGGATATAAAAAACTGGTAATTGGAATCAGAAATAAAACTATTTTTGGAAGGATTGATTTCATGGCTGTACCTATTTTAGTACGTAATTATTTTATAATACCTTATTCCCAGTCTTAAGTTGAACAATTTACAATCCAGACAAAAGATTATCCAGATTCACTGTCCTAGTCCGTATTTAACCTGTGATAAACTATTTTCAACAGAAGTTCGCTGAACTTAAAACCGGATAGTTTTACATGGATATTAAGGAGCCCCGAAACACCTGTATGGATCGACAGGCTTATCAATAATCCGTGAAGTCGTAGTATTTACTATGGATTATCAAATTCTAGTTTGGGATTTTTAGAATACTGCCAATAACCTAGCGCCATGAATACGCTACCCGAAAGCACGTTGCCAAGCGTCACCCAAAACAGATTATGGGCCATCCCAAACAGGTTCACTGTTTCTGGGTGCTCCCCGAAAATGGCAATGGAAAACAGAGTCATATTAGCGATAGAGTGTTCAAAACCGCTCGCGATAAAGGCGAACAAACACCAGAAGATGACAATGCATTTCGCCGCATCGTTCTTTGTACGACCTGACATCCACAAGGCAAGACAAACGAGCCAGTTGCAAAGTATACCGCGCGCCAACAGCTCGATAG
>Ga0207986_1000251_pt1 | contig 26248 bp, 22 predicted proteins | sample ETNtaG_26_FD_185764 | JGI IMG/M metagenome (GOLD analysis project Ga0207986, IMG submission 185764) | Marine microbial and viral communities from oxygen minimum zone, Eastern Pacific Ocean - ETNP201302SV89 (SPAdes) (version 2) | ecosystem: Environmental > Aquatic > Marine > Oceanic ... | reverse complement strand
CCTTTATTCCTTCTGAGGTTAAGGCCTTGACTGCCTTAAGGCCATCCTTTATAAGCGGTACCTTGACGACTATGTTATCAGCTATTTTCGCCAACTCTCTTCCTTCTTTAATTATACCGTCAGTATCAACGCTAACCACTTCAGCGCTTACCGGGCCTTTTACAATTGAACATATCTCCTCTATGGTTTCCTTAAAAGGCCGTCCTGTTCTTGATATCAGTGTAGGATTTGTTGTAACGCCGTCCAGGATCCCCAGACTCTCTGCCTCTCTTATCTCATTTACATCCGCTGTATCTATAAAAAATTGCATCATATCTCCTTTCTAAGAAATGATTATTTTATCTTTGTTTCAATCCCTGCAGTAACAAGATATACATTGTCTGCTTCTTTTGCAACTATTTGATTAGCATAGCCTGCAATATCACGAAATCTCCTCGAAATTACATTATCCGGTACGATCCCGTAACCAACTTCATTGGAGACTATTATAACATGAGAAGGTATCTTCTTACAAACAATACATAATTTGTTTATTGCATCAACTATGTACTCATCCCCTGCCTCTTCACTACCGCCAAGAAGCATATTTGTTACATAAAGGGTAATACAATCAATTAATACAACATCGAAGGTTCCATTAAGATTTGAAACCGCCTTATCCAGCGCAAGAGAAGCTTCTACCGTTTCCCAGTCTGCGGGTCTATTCTTACGATGCTTTTGTATCCTCTCCAGCATCTCACCGTCATTGATCTGTGAAGCGTGCCCGGAATCTGCAGTCGCAATGTAACAAACGTGCTTGTGCTCTTTAGCAAGTTCCATTGCAAATGCAGATTTGCCGCTTCTTGCACCGCCGATTATGAATGTTAATTCTGACATAAAATCAAGTTAACCACAGAGAACGCTGAGATTGCAAAGATAAGAAAAATCACAAAGAAGAATCTTAGTGTCTTAGTGACTTAGTGACTTTGTGGCAATTTTTATATTACTAAGAAAGAAAGTAAAACGGTCAATTCACTTATCTCATTTGTTGCGCCAAGGGTATCACCTGTCATACCGCCAATTTTTTCCTTGGCATAAGAAACAAACAAAGTAACCACAATGAACACCATAAAGAATATAAGAATTCCCGTAATTCCACAAAACAAAAATATGAGTATTCCCGGTAAGATCGAGGAAAACAGGGCATGTCTTACTTTGACGTTCTCAACAATTATTTTACCAGTGCCCCCTTCAACTCTGGCATAGCTTGATAGCGCTGCACCCAGTACTTGAGACCATCTACCAATAGCACACATAAAGAGAAGCACTTTACCTTTTTCACAAGCATTGAGATATACAGGGTTCAAATTCTTTATTATCTCGTAGTCAGAAATAAAGGATAGCGCAGCTACCGCTCCCGGATCAATAGAAACAAAGCATATATATTTCAGGCCTACAGTACATATAAGACATAATGCGCCATAGCTCCCCGTCCGGCTGTCCCGCATTATATCGAGCCTTTTTTCCCTGGTACTCCCTCCAAATAAACCATCACAGGTATCTGCAAAACCATCGAGGTGAAAACCACCCGTCATAACAATATAGACTACCAGGATTACGGCATCGGCAACCAGATGTGGAAATAACCAGGTTGCGTAGAAATAAATAAATGTCAGTACTACTCCCATCAACAAACCAATTATGGGAAACCAGAACACTACATTCCCAACCTTTGGCTCCCGCTCACGCCATCTCTTGCCTGTTGGAACAATTGTTAAAAAATTCAGTGCCCAGAAGAAATCCTTCAAATCACACCTTCTCTTTAATAAAGATAATAATAAGATTAAAGATTATTTAATTACCTCTCCCTCCATATACCACGGAATATCAATTCCCATTCGGTCTAAGACAGTAGGCGTTACGTCCATTATCTTTAAACCGTCTCTCCGTTCAGAATGATATCCGTTATCACCACTCATAACAAATATCCCGTGCCGGGAGTGGTTTGCATCATCTGCACCTGTATCATTCTCGTCTGCCCAGACACTATTGTGCCCCACACTGCCAACAGACCTCCAGGCCAGATCTCCATAATAAACAATCAAATCCGGCGGTATGTTTCTACATTCCGAATAGATTTCCTCCGGCTTAAATACCTTTGTATTTATCCTTTGCCCGGCCTGATCTCTCTGATCTTCAAGTGCTGCTATTAATTCGTTTCTTACAAACTCATAATTCTGTTTCGGGATTATTCCATTCGGTTCACGATCTTTCACGTTAAAAAACAGACGCCCGTAGTAGCCCCCTTCACCCCAGACCCTGGTCTTGCCCCAGTCAATCATATCTTTACTGATTTGAGTAACCTCATCAGGATAATGTATCAGCTTAAGGTATCCGTTATTTATAAGCCACTCGTTTATGCAGATTCCCCCTTCCATCATCATGGCGCCGTGATCCGAAACTATTAAGACAAGAGTATCTTCGTCCAATAACGCAAGAGTTTTACCTATTTCATCATCGATATATCTGTAATAGTCGAATATAACATTCTCATATTTATTGCCCGGCAGGTACCTTGGATGCCTGTTATCAAAGAATCCCCAGAAGGCGTGTTGTATCCTGTCCGTTCCCATTTCCACCATCATCAGGAAATCCCAATCTTCATTTTGTATAAAGTGCCTTGTAAGTTTAAATCTCTTTCCTGTCATTTCATAAATCGTATTTAAAACCTGCTCCTTGTCTTCACCTCTGAAATCTTTTACGTCCAGGATATAGCCGTCTGAAACTCTTTCCACCTCATGCCTTAACTCGTCAGGATACGTAAACTGAGAATTTTTGTCCGGTGTGAGGAAACAGCTTATCATTAGTCCATTGTTAACAGGTTTGAGAGGATATGTCAGTGGCACGCCTATAACGACAGGCCTTTTACCATGCCTTGAGAGTATATCCCATATGGCCTCTTCCTTAACTGTGCTCGAGTCTGCGAAAGTTAAACCTTCATAATCATAATGGCGTCTATTCCTGAAACCATATATTCCCAGTTTACCGGGGTTAGTGCTTGTAACCATTGATGCCCAGGCCGGACAGGTGATCGCAGGTATAGTGCTTTCCAGTTTGCCGGAAATCCCGTTTGATACAAGACGCTTTATATTAGGCAGGTAATCAAGCCACTTATCAAAAACCAGTTCCGGCGGAGCAGAATCCAGACCAAATATTATTACTTTACGTTTAGATGAAATCATATTAAAAGCTCAGCTTACTGATTGAGTCAATTCATCAGAGGTAACATTTTCCAGATCATAATCAAGATTACCCAAACCAATCTTGTGGGCATGTTCAAGCTGTACAGTATAATCTATCTCTGGCCAGATATTCTTGAAATAATCTTTTCCTGTGTGTTTATTTATTAAGTCTATAGTCGCTTTCTCAACAGCTACCGGGTCTCTGGAAACCACTATGCCGATATCAGAAATATCAGGTTCAAAAGGCTTGTCCATACAATCGCAATGTTTAGTTATGTGTGTAAGGAAGTTAAAGAATACCGCTTTTTGCATCTTCTCTTCTAAAATAGCCAGACAATATTCTGCGACCTTTTTCTGCAAATTTGCAGCATCTTCGTCCCATGCAATCTTAACGGCATCAAATTGACAGACGGCAAGACATTCTCCACAGCCGATACATATTTCAGGATCAATCACTGCCGTATCGGAAGTCATTGTAATTGCATCGGCAGGGCACCAGACCTGACAGACCTTACATGTTGTACAATTCTTTTTAATAATCTGAGGTATTACACCGGAGTGTTGAGCTAATTTGCCTCCCCTTGCAGACAGCCCCATACCTATATTCTTAAATGTTGCCCCCATGCCGGTTTCAAGATGCCCTGTAACATGAGCAACAGAGATGATGGCGTTTGATGCCTTTGCCACACCTGAAATATAAGCGTTCTTGCACAATTCCTGATTAATTTCAACAATGTAATCATGCTCACCAAAGAGCCCATCGCCGATAATAATAGGCGCCCCTGTGCTTTCTATCGTAAATCCATGCTCATGGGCGAGCGTTAAATGGTCTATTGCATTGGAACGTTTTCCCACGTATAGCGTATTCGTCTCAACCAGAAAAGGCTTGCCCCCGCTTGACTTCACTTTATCCACAGCAGCTTTTATTAACGGAGGTTTAAGGTGGCCGATATTCCCCTTCTCCCCGAAACTGGTTTTTACCGCAACCATATCACCTCTATTAATAATACTCTTAATGCCAACAGCATCACAAAGCAGTTTTACCTTTTCAGCTTGCGAGGAGAGTGATTCACCGTTTCTGGTTTCAATAAAGAATACTTTACTCTTCTTGGACATTTTTAAATTTCGTTCCGAAAATCAACTGTTTTTAAAATACAAATTTTATATCGTCATGCCCCTTGAGTGCCTGATAGATATTGTTGCGGTATGCTTCATCGCTTACAACAACCTTCACGTCAAAGCTCCGGTATTTCCCCTTCTTGCTGGTATTGGAATCGTTGATATGATATTCCCTGTCCTCTATTATGCAGGCTACCGCGTTGAGCACAGACTCCTTATCATTCCCGATAACCTTGTAAGACCATTCGCAGGGATAATCTATCTTGACTTCCTGATTATGGATATGATCTCCATGATCGCAGCAATCTTTATTATCAATCATTAACAAATCCGTTCTTAATTAATAAGTTATTCCTGTGGCAGCTCACCGCAGTCGCTAATGGTGACCTGTTTCGATGGTTCGCCTTCTCGTGATCCCAGGGCCTCTATTTTCCTGACTATATCCATTCCCTCGGTCACCTTCCCAAAGACCACATGCTTGTCGTCAAGCCATGAGGTAATAGCTGTGGTGATAAAAAATTGTGAACCGTTTGTGTTGGGACCTGCGTTTGCCATTGACAAAAGTCCCGGCTCGGTGTGTTTGAGTTCAAAGTTCTCATCTTCAAATTTTGATCCATAGATTGACTTGCCGCCTGTCCCGTCATGGTTCGTAAAATCACCGCCCTGAACCATAAAATCGGGAATGATTCTATGAAACGTACTGTCCTTATACCCGTACCCTTTTTCTCCTGTACACAAAGCACGAAAATTCTCGGCGGTCTTGGGTACAACATCCGGATGTAATTCAATCACTATCCGTCCCAGAGTTTCACCATCAGTTTCTACGTCAAGAAAGACATTTACCGGTTCCATAGTTTCTCTCCTCTTTCTTTAAAAAAGACATATAATATCTTAAATGAATTATATATTATTCTTTTCAAAAGTAAACAGCTCCCCCAGTATTGATTCCGGATAGATACAAAAGGGGTATTCTCTGTTGGTTACAATAGAATTGTACTTTAATCTCTTCTCTAAATCTTCCAGTTCATTTTCCTTCTCTTCAACCAATGGCCTGATTTCCTCCTTCATCAGGTCATTGAGCTCTTTCAGCCTCTCAAAGGCGCGATGCTTTTCTTCACTATTGTGAGCTTCTCCCGCTATTAGCTCTTTCTTTTCACTTACCATAGACTTCATCCCGGCGTCCTCCATGATTTCCCCGGAAGCGTATTTGTCCGGATTATAGCCCATGTCCTTGATAACGTGCTTCAGTGCTGTAACATCGTCATTAGAGACATTAAATGGTTTATACGGCAGATGCAGGGTTGCCGAAACGGTTGCATATGCGGGCGGTTCTACACCAAAGAACTCCCTTATGATTTCGTCTGTAACCAGATCATACTTTGCCCCGCCAATCCCGTGAATAAAGAGGTCAGAGAGGAACATCCTTGAGTACATGGTGTTAACTATAGCCTTCGGGCGGATCTTTATGCCCTTACTTATCAAGTCCCCTAACCTGTTCAGATTTTCTGACGAGCTACTGTTTTCACCAAAATCAAAATGTTCAATTATCTTATCCTCGCATATTACGCTTATGCGGCTGTTGTCTGCTACAGACGCATAAAGACTTTTACGCGGTTCACCCTCGCACCATACCCAGAATGGCAGCTCCACCACATATCCTTTCTCCATCAGGTCAGGCAGAGGATTGGCCCTGGAACTTATCTTCTTTAATCTGCGATATTCCCCCAGTTTTGCATTATAGATGTTCACAACACTCCTCGCATTCGCCGTTATGTGCAGAAAGAAATTCAGGAAAGGCTCTGTCTCGCTTATAAGGGAAACAGGGACCTCTAAATTACCAATCCCAAACCTCAATAAGAACGCATGCCTTGCACAGGTAAACAGATCAGTAAATCCCAGAGTCTCTCCGGATAACCTTATTACCGGATTTATAAAATCCTCAAACGTCTTCTTCATATCAGGACTGTGCAGGACTTTTAAAACACTTTCCTTAAAAGCCGTCAGTTGTGCTGAATCTGTATATCTAATCTCTTCGAAGGCAAGATTGTACAGGCCAGAAATGAATTCTATCCTTTCCACAGAAGAATCCGGGCCGTTTATGTTTGGAATGTTTAAATAATCGTCATGACAGGCGTCATTATCAACCACCATATTTATACCGACACCATCCACCTTTTTCGCAATACTGTTTACGAGGCCATGCTTTATCATCACGCCCGGATGTGCAAGTATAGGGGAGTGTCCGGTTTCTATTATGTCCTTCCCGGATTTATAAGCGTCGTCAATAGAAGGCAAATTCTCTGTGCCTGCTACATTCAGCTTTGAACAGAGTGATTTTATTTTTTCGGTATATTCCCCGGCTTTTTTTAACGTCTCGGATCGTACCTGTTCACGGAATCTGGAAAAAGGTATGCCGTTTATGTCAAAACTGTAAGATTTAAATCTTTCCTTATTTAATTCGATTAATCCCGGAATGTCATCATAGGCGGGCTTTATGAATATCTCTCTATTATTCTTTGGGATTGTGAATGATTCAATCTTCATATTAAACTAATGGGACGCAGATAGACACAGATGAACACAGATAAAAACGGTACCTTAATTTCTCTTATCATAAAAATCTGCGTTTATCCGCGTCCAAAATTATTTCTGTTCTTCCAATTTATCTTTCAGCTTATGAAGTTTATTGAGCGCTTCGATTGGTGTGATTTTCGACGTGTCAAGGTTTTTTAACTCTTCAATCACCACGTTCTGAGGAGGGTTAAAGAGGGACAGTTGTTTTGGCTTATCTTCTTCTTCTTCTTTGTTCTTGATAGTTGCAAATTTGGGTTTGCCGTCCACGTCCAGTGTCTCAGCCTCAAGATTGGTAAGTATCACCTTTGCCCTTTGAATTACCTCCCCGGGCATTCCGGCCAGCCTTGCGACATGGATGCCATAACTTTTATCGGCACCGCCCTCAACAATCTTTCTAAGAAAGACTATTTCATCTTCCCACTCCCTTACTGCAATGTTGTAGTTCCTGATGCCCGGAAAGAGCAGGGCAAGTTCGGTAAGTTCGTGATAATGAGTAGCAAACAGTGTCCTGGACTTAAGGTGTTCATATATATATTCGGTCAATGCCCACGCAATACTTACACCATCAAATGTACTGGTGCCGCGGCCAACCTCATCGAGTATTATCAGGCTGCGTTCTGTCGCATTATTTAATATATTCGCCGCCTCATTCATCTCCACCATAAATGTACTCTGGCCTCTCGCCAGTTCATCCATTGCACCCACTCTGGTGAATATACGATCAACAACCCCTATCGTCGCCTCTTTCGCCGGAATAAAACTGCCCATCTGCGCCATGAGCACAAGCAGAGCAACCTGACGAATATAAGTACTCTTCCCTGCCATGTTAGGCCCGGTAATAACCATGATCTGTTTATCTGTCCCGTTAATATCAATATCATTAGGGACAAACTTCTCTGCCATTAATGTCTTATCAAGGACGGGATGTCTTCCATCAATAATCCTGAGGCAAGTCCCTTCTGCTATTTCAGGCCTTGTATATCCGTTCTCGATTGCAATATTCGCAAGTGTCGAAAGACCGTCCAGGTGAGCAATAACATCAGCCGTCTTCTGTAAACGTTCGGTATAGGTACTAACCTCCTCCCTTATCTTCTGGAAAGCTTCATACTCCAACTCCTTCGCACGTTCATCTGCGGTAAGCACCTTTGTCTCATACTCCTTTAGCTCCGGAGTAATATACCTCTCGGCATGTTTAAGGGTCTGCTTGCGAATATACGTTTCGGGAACCTTGTCTTTGTGCACATTTGTGATCTCAATATAATATCCGAAAACTTTATTGTACCCTACCTTCAGGGAACTTATACCAGTCCTGTCTGTTTCCTGTGACTGAAAACCGGCAATCCAGCTTTTCCCATTTTTACTGATATTTCTCAACTCATCCAGGTCGTGATCATAACCTTCCTGTATAATCCCACCGTCACGAATAGACTGCGGCGGCTCAGGCACTATGGCAGTACTTATAAGCACCCTTACCTCTTCTAAAACATCCAATGACTCATGGCACAATTTCAGGATAGATGAATTGCAGACAGAAACCGCCGACTTTAATTTCGGCAGGAAAGACAGCGATTGTTTCAGAGAGATAAGGTCTCTTGCATTGGCACGGCCGAAGCTGATCTTTGCAGAAATCCTTTCAATGTCATACACATCCCCTAAAAGTTCCCGAATCTCTCTGCACTGGTTTTTATTATTATATAACTCTTCAACACCATCCTGCCTGACTGTTATATCCCCGGATACACAAAGCGGGCTTACCAGCCAGCCCTTTATCAACCTCCCGCCCATAGGGGTCTTCGTCCGGTCTATTACGCTCAGTAATGAGCCTTCCTTCTGGTGTGTCCTCGCAGTCTTGACCAGTTCCAGGCTTTGCTGTGTGGAATGGTCCAGGATCAGGCGGTTCTGGCTTGAATACTTCTCGATCTTATTAATGTGTGCAAGGGATGTCTTCTGTGTTTCGTTGAGGTAGTTAATCAAAGCACCCGCCGCGCTCAGAGACGGACCGATATCCTCACATCCAAACCCCTCCAGCGAAGAAGTGCTGAAATGGTTAATAAGTTTCTGATATGCCGTCTCGCGTGAAAATTCCCAATCTGCACGACGCGTAACCATTGCATCAAAATCTGTAGATATTCTTTCCGAAAGATCAAACTCATTAAAAGTAAAATTTTCGGGTAATACACACTCAGACGGATTTATCCTGCTCAATTCATCCAGTAAACAACTCTTGTTAATATCCTGCACCATGAATCTCCCGGTCGAAATATCTACCCAGGACAAGCCGATTCTGTTGTCATTAAGAAAAAGAGATAAAAGATAGTTGTTATCTTTATCCTCCAGCATTTCATCTTCAGTAAGTGTGCCGGGAGTGATAACCCTTACTACATCCCGCTCAACTATTCCCTTTCCGCCCGCTTTAGAATCTTCCTTTTCGATACCATTCAGCAATTGTTCACAAACAGCAACCTTATACCCTGCCTTTATCAGCTTTGGAATATAAGCCCCGGCCGCATGATGCGGTATACCGGCCATGGGTACGGCCTTTTCCCCCTTGGACCTTGAAGTCAATGTAATACCCAGAACCTTTGCCGCTATCCTGGCGTCATCATAGAACATCTCATAAAAATCCCCCATACGGAAAAACAACAGTGCATCCTCATTTTTCTTCTTTATACTCATATATTGTTTCATCATAGGGCTTGAAAAAGGCATCTTATTTCCTTTATTACATTTGAACCAATTACTTGAGAGTAAGAACTATCTGCTTGTATGGCTATTAAAGCAAATGAACATAATCTTTCAATTAAATAAATAACAATATTATGGTTATCCTCAACTCCCTGGTTTTAAGGGATTATGAGAATAGGTGTAGTGATATGATTAAGATAATGGGAAAGGCGAATTGATGTAAAAGAGATGTTATCGTTAACGAAAGTATTTCCTCGGAAAGCCTAACTACCCGACATAATTACGTCTGATTCTATTCCTTCCGGGGAGTCGTTAATGTTTCTTCTGAAAAGTGCCTGCATTCCACCGGAGGCCTTGATGGATAATCCGGAATCACCGTCCTCATAGATTATAATACCTTCAACATCAGACAGCTTCTCAATTAAGTCCATGCCCTTATCCAATCCCAGGACAAATACTCCTGTGGAGAGTGCGTCTGCCCTGGTCGCATTGTCTGTAACTATTGTTACACTAACAATGCCCTTAACGGGGTTGCCGGTCCTTGGATCGATTATGTGCGAATACCGCTCGCCATCAATAGTAAAGAATTTTTCGTAGTCACCGGAAGTAGATACGGCTTTATCTCTAATCTCAAATGAACCAAGGAGTCCCTCGCTCTTGCGTGGGTGTTGCAGGCCTATAACCCATGAATCTTTCCCCGGCGGCGTTCCATAAGCATAAATATTTCCAGCGAAGTTTATGAGTGCAGAATTTATTCCGTTTCCTTTAAGTACCCTGATTGCCATATCAACCGCATAACCCTTGCCAATCCCGCCCAGATCAATCTGCGTACCGGAATGCTTGAAGGATATAGTCTTTACAATACTCGGATCACGGAAGAGTGACTTTTTAACTTCTTCTCCGATAATAATGTTTTTATAAGAGACTGATTCGAGCACTGATTTCAGTTCTTCTTTATTTGGAACTCTTCCCTGCTCCTTGAAAAATCCCCACTTTTTCATGAGAGGGCCTATTGTAATATCAAAGGCGCCATCAGTTATATCACTATACTGTAGGGATTGTTCTATCACGTAAGCAAGCTCGTCGTCACAGGTGGTTGGTTCTGATGCGGCATTTTTATTAATCCCCGACAGCTCGCTCTCCTCTTTATAGTTGCTCATCAGGTAATCAAGCCTGTTAATCTCTTTGAATACATCATTGAATGCTTCTTCAGCTTCATATTTGTTTGCAACATAGGTAGAAATCTCAAAGACTGTTCCCATGCTCAATGCCGCCTTTTTGAATAGTGTTAATTCCCGCTCCCGGCCTTCATCGCCAAATTTCACCCTTTCCATGGAAGCAATATTATCTGTCCTTTTACCGCTTAAATAGAATTGATCAATCACGGCAAGCACCTTCTTCGTTCCCGTACACATAGTAACAACAGACATGGTAGCCCCGGTAATATTAATGATGTCCTTATTGATTCTTAGAGGGCTCTTAAGGGACTTACCCTTAAACTGGTGAAGAAATCTCTTATGTGCAATCTCAGCGCCCCTGCTTTCACGGTAAACGAGTACGGCTATATCCCTGATCTTACCTTTCGGACTCACGGACACTATGAAAGTATATGGGTGGAACTTGCCAATCTCCTCAGTAATTATTGCATATCCCGCAACCTTACCGGATTTAATGCCTATATATGTGATAAAGCTGTTCTCATATATCTTCCGCCTCAAACTGTTCTGAAGTTGATTCTTTTCATCAGCTGTAAGGATTATCTCGTCATACACTATCTCATCACAGTCCGGAAGCACCTTCAGCAATGCTTGTTCTTCCGTCAGGAAAACCTGAGGCTGATAATTGTCCTCCGGTTCTAACTCAAAACCTGCCTGTGCATGGCACGTAGAAGCAATTGCAAACACTAACGCCAGCATCAATAAATAAACGTTTACTCTTTTCATTCTCAATATACCTTTTAATCTTCACCAAGAATTTCTTCAATCCTCATTAAGGTCTCTTCTTCTCGCTCTCCTGTAGACATCTTCCTCTCCCATCTGTATGCCGCACTGCCTCCCCTTGCTTTTTCCTGAACCTGGCAGCTTACCTTTACGGAACTAATCAGATTATTACCGGAAATCTTGATTGTAACCCGATATCGCTCTTTCCAGTAATCATCAAGGAGCCGGTCTGTTACTACACTCCTTGCCTTCCTTTCCGAGAATCCTTCAACCCAGCCGGTCTTTATTATACCTTTTTCCTTGTCTATTTTGTCCAGAAGCAGCGCTCCCAGCGACATTAGAACAGCAGACCACACACCCTCAAAGTCTTCGTTAAAAGTCCTTGTATATTTTGAAGAGTGCGAACCGGCAGAACGGTCATCATTAGCCTGGTGTTTTGAAGAAGTACCAAGCAGGGTACATCCTGTTAAGAAGAACAATGATATTATTAATAATATTTTTAAGGTGGATATAATAAGGAGTTTCTGTTTTTGGGTGATGGATGCTAACAGAGGCTATATATTTTTGTCAAGCAATTATCAGTATCCTGAGTGTTGGGAGGATGGCCTTGAGTTGTTTACAAGGGCAGCTTTAGTGGCAGGTTCACCTGAAACAGATATGGGTGCACTGCGAAAGGAGAAGGAGAAAATTACAGTGCACCCATTCATAAGAATTCTTTGAAAACACTCTTAGTGTTACTAACATGAAATATGCTTGATTAGTTCCATTTAATTCTATTTTTTCTGAATCTGGTTAATTATTGGTTAGGCAATCCGGCAACTTTTTGTATATCGATGACCATGAACGCCTTGCAAAGACAACTGGAATATCAGCTTCCTTTGCCAGTTTCTTCGTTACGCTGGTGAGATTGTGGTTAACATAGTCATGCAATACAATGATCAAATCCATAGTCATCGGCATTCCTCTCTTAATAACGTTTCTATTCCTGCCGTTCATATGCCTGATATCGTCTACGCCAATTTTTTTAAGCTCCTTTGGTATACTGCCAAGGTGGTCTCCACCAACTATTAATACTGACATGTTATTTTTCCTCCTGTATAAAAAAGTTAAAAGCAATCAATACTTGTTCTAAAAAAGATATCAGAAAACTTTATTTGCATATACCTTGTCTTCCAGGCAGTATTTGACTAATTCACAAAAATCATAATCATCAATTGTCTTTGAAATTACAGCATTGACACCCATAAACCTTTCTTCATCCGGTTCAACCGGCAAATAGTCAGAACTCATCAATATAATTGGAACCTTAACAATATTATTTATCCTTCTTATTACACCGAGCCCGTCCATTCCCTGCATATTGAGGTCTGTTATCACAAGGTCAAAGTTTTGTCTCAGAAATAGTAATACACCTGATGTGCCATTACTTGCCGTAGATACACGATAGCCTTCATCCAAAAGTAGTTGTTTGAGGGTATCAAGAACTTCTTCATTGTCGTCAATAATCAGTATATTCTTCATTTATGTGTTTACCTTTCATCTTTAAAAACAGTTGAAATAAAAGAGTGGTTTCTTTAGCCAATCTTATCCTTAACCTCTTTTATCAATCTTTCTCTTGTAAAAGTTTTGTCAAGAAATACCAAGTCCGGATCAATCTTCCTTAAATTGTTATAAGGGCGATGGGAAATGTCTGTCGCCATTATGAAAGGAATATCCTCGTATGCAGGCATACTCTTCAGGTGCAGAAAGAGTGCATCTCCGGTTATCATGTTCAGGGTTATATCCGAAATTATTAAATCGGGTCTTTTCTCTTCTAATCTTGTCAACGCTTCATACCCATCGTATACATTAACCATTCTATAGTTTGAATCCTCCAGCATCTTTGCATAGAGGTCATGAAAAGGTTGTTCATCGTCCACAATCATTACGGTTTTACGCATTTTCTCTTTTTTTATTCCTTTCTAATCAGAGCGCAGTTTTGCAAGTCTAATAAATAAAATTTTAATCTAAACCATTAGAGGTAGTTGAGACTTTATCTCAATACAGTAATAAAAAATTTTATACTCCTACTTCAAAATAATATTTTTCTTCATTTGTTTCAATTATGGCCGGAACGGCTGCAGTTGTACAAATTAAATAAACTGAGGCCGATGCGTTGTGCGGGGAAAGTCCTCAGCGCTTTATGTCCGGGGAGGTGCACAACGCATCTTCTCTGTCCTCTGTCTGAAACTCAAACAAAACGGAATTTTTTGTCACCTCAGTCATAGCTGTTTACTTATGCAAAATTCAGATTAGAAATATGTTGCAACTGAAAACATCAGTACGTTATTGCTTACCTCATGAAGTGGATCGAAGCTACGTCCATTCTCCCAGTTAACCTGATATTCTGCCTTGAACACGGTATCCTCAGTGTATCTGAAGTTAACTCCGGGCGTTAAACGAGCCCTTCTTATTTTTCCCAGATCATAACCAAAATTCCCCATATTAGTTTCGCCCCATCTTACTACACCCGTAAATGTAGAGTCCTCAGTGAAGAAGGTTGGGGCAAGGTCCTGAAGGAACTGCGGCATGTAGTGATATCTTGGCTCAATATAATAACCGAATGAATCACCCGGCAATAAATCACTTTTCTGTGCGCCCGGCGTACTACCTTCCCTTTCAAAATTAGAATGTCCCATCTCACCCACCAGCTCAAACGGGCCTCTCTGGTATGTCCAGTCAAGGGCCAGAATGGTCAGGCGATTACTTCCGGTCTGATCAACATAACCCGTGTGGAACGAACCACCAACTTCCAAGCCAAGAAACGGACTGTAAGCCAGACGCCCCACTATAGCAAAGTTAGTATTATTATCATTCTCTACGCTACCTCTTGAACTCCTTATAAAACTCTCAGCATTAGTTCCAGCCTGATCTCCATCGTCCTGAAGAGACTGAAAGCCATTTACTACATAGATTTCATAGTCAATCTTTGACATTTCCGTTGGGTAAAATGTGCCAAAGAATCCCATGCCTGATTCGCTGAGGGTAGTGGGTATTAAATTTGTATTAACCATAGGTCTATCTGTAAGGTCCAAAAGCGGCGCATCATGGACAAGGTTCAATTTGCCTAAAGGACTCAAGATGATACCTCCACGATAATTCAACCAATCTGTCATAAGGAAATCTATAGTTGCAAACTCTACCTTTATATCACCCGATTGACCAATAGAGCCACTGCTTGTTTGAGGACCTCCATGTTCAATCTCTATTTCTGTCGCAAATTTGACCCGGTCTGAAACATCAGAGTAGATAAAGGGTACGAGACGATGCTGATCAAAGGTACGTTGCTTTCGTTCATTGCCAGACTGCTTTTCACTGAACTGAAGCTCATGATCCATATATCCGCCTATATAAGTTTTTCGACCAAAACTGCCTAAAAAGGGTTTTGTCTCCGGACCGCCAAAATAAGGAGCGAGTCCTTTGTCCTGGAGATCCCTGGCCTTTTTTGCCCAGTAGAATTCATTGCCGGGCATAATGCCTTTTACATCGTCCCTCAGAGACTCAAGTTCTTTAGTGGTTTCTACCTGTGTTTCAAGTTGACTTTTCAAATCCATAAGCATTTTTTCCATGGCCTCTACCTTTGCCCTGAGATCCTCATCAGTTGCTGCTCCATATACCACCGGACATACAGTACCAAAAAAAAGGGCAGACAGGCACATAAACATGACAATATACTTCTTCATAATGAACTCCTTTCTAAGTAAATAAAAAACCTGATAATATTGTTTGAGACTCAGTCTCAATTAATAGACAAAAAAAAGTAATTTCCTTTCAGACTTTACGTAAACCTTGATATTACATATGGTAATCGAAAATAAATGCTATGCTTCTCATTGAGACTGAGTCTCAATTTAGGCTATTTTATACATTTCACCTTAATTGTCAACAGTTTTTTAATTTTTTTTAAAATTTTTTTTTCTAAGTTAGTATAACCGGTTATTTACTACCAAAGGTACCACAATACAAGCGGCTTGAGCCCAGGCAGAGAGTGCTTACTAAGTTAATCTTACTACGCTCAATACCAGTTCGGCCTGATCACCGCGATGAGGAGTTGCAACGTTTTTTATGTTTGACGGAAAAGTCCCAGCCATTATACTTTCACCGTATTAGCTTTACGTGAATTATAAAATTGCAGCATGCGAGGAATTAAATTTTGTTAATCCAATCTATCCTGTTTATTGCAGGGATTACGGGCGTTTACTTTGGAGCCGAATGGCTAGTCAAGGGCTCATCAAAGCTATCACGTGATCTGGGGATAAAGCCCATAGTAATTGGTTTAACCGTTGTTGCCTTTGGTACTTCCAGCCCTGAATTAGCAGTCAGTTTAACCGCATCTATAAAAGGGTCTAATGATATAGCGATCGGGAATATAATCGGAAGTAACATAGCTAATATAGGTCTCATCCTTGGTATCTCCGCAATAGTGCTTCCCCTACAGGTCGAACGAATCATTATGAAGAGGGAATTGCCATTGATGATTGCAATCTCAGCCGCTCTCTATTTTATGGCAATAGATAAAAAGATTGGGCTTATTGATGGTGTGATTCTTTTCACAGGGATTATAATTTTTGTAAGTTATCAAGTTTATAATACTTTAAATTCAAAGAGAAAATCAGGCAATTCAACCGGTAACGCGGATGGTAAAACATGCATAACGGAGAATGCAGACAAACAAAGCCCGGCAGGAAGAAAGCACTTATTATATAATATATTGTATATTGTAATTGGATTAACATGTCTCTTAATCGGTTCGCATATATTAGTTAAATCTGCAATCTTTATAGCAGGAAGGCTGGGAGTGAGCGAAATGTTAATCGGCCTGACAGTGGTTGCCTTTGGCACTTCAGTACCGGAAATGGCGACATCAGTTGTAAGTGTCCTTAGAAAAGAGGCTGATATATGTGTGGGAAATGTGATCGGGAGTAATATCTTTAATATACTCATGGTCATAGGATCAGTAGCATTGGTAAGGCCATTAAATGTGGCAAGAGAGACGCTCTTCTTTGAATTCCCGGTAATGCTGCTTTTCTCTGTAGCCTTAATACCGATGATAAGAGGCAATCTGAGGGTTAACAGGCTTGAAGGCTGCCTGCTGACTGCAGGATACTTTGTATTTATTTTTCTACTGTTTTATAGATAAAAGGATATTTTCGCCACAAAGACACAAATGCACCAAGAGGACTATTTTCAAATATTCTTTCTTTGTGTCTTGGTAACTTAGTGGCTGAACTTCTACAAAATGACACTATTAATAATTTTATCCATACTTTCATTACCGTTAACGGCCGCATGCTATTTTTATTCGAAGATTAAACTGTGTGTTCTATTTGCTTTAATATTTTTTGTTTCGAATATAATATTCGCACATGGCCTTCTCTATGAGGATTATACATTTTTCTTCTATCTGATCCTGGTGCCGTGTGTTGTGTTTCCGGTTTCATGCCTGACAGCGTTTGCCCTTGACGTAAAATACGGAATATTCTGCATAGACACCTCTTTTTCATCAATAATAGCGTGGATATTCTCGCCAATATTACTTCCTATAAATTTAATTATTCTATACCTTGGAAACTAAAAAAATATTTATTAGTGCCGGTGAGACATCCGGTGACATTCACGGTTCAAACCTCATACGTGAGATACATAAGAAAAATCCGTCCATCAAGTTCCACGGTTTAGGCAGGAATAGAATGGTTGAGGCAGGTATGAATTGTATTCATGACATGAGTTCACGTTCTGTCATGTGGCTGCATACTCTGAAAAAGATTCCAGGATTATGGAATGTATTTAAAGATTGCACCCGCTTTTTTGATAAAGAGAAACCTGGACTGGTCATATTGCTTGATTACGCAGGTTTTAATTTCTACCTTGCGAAAGCGGCAAAAAGAAGAAACATACCGGTCATGTATTACATAAGCCCTCAGCTCTGGGCCCATGGGCCATGGAGGGTAAAGAAGATAAGGAAACTGGTGGACAGGATGGTGGTAATATACCCTTTCGAGGAGGCATTCTATGCCAGTGAGGGTGTCTCTGTAAAATATGTCGGGCATCCGCTTTTTGATGAACTTAATACGAGGGAGATAGATGAAACCCTCGTTGGAAGATTGAAAGAGGGAGAAGGCAAAACGATTGTTTCATTATTACCCGGAAGCCGCAAACAGGAAATAAGCAGACTGTTACCTGTTCTCCTGAAGGCAGCAACCGCTATTCATCAAAAAATCCCATCAGCCAAATTCCTTTTATCCTGCAGTAACACAAGAAATCTAGAATTGATAGACGGCATTACAAAAAGGTTTACATCTGCAAATAGCAACAAGAATTTGTCGATTGAAATAGTTACAGAAAAGATTTCTGAAGTGATAAAAGCCTCTTCACTTTGTATCACCAGCTCGGGAACGGTTGTTCTGGATATAGCAAATTATCACGTCCCCATGGTAATCTTCTACCGTATCTCACCATTCTCCTATTTTACTGCCCAACCATTTATAACCACGCCATATATAAGCCTGATAAATGCGATTGCAGAAAAAACGATTGTCCCGGAGAAATCCATGTACAGGGATGATTATAAATGGCTGGCTTCGCGCGCAACCGAGCTGTTATTAAATGAAGAAAAAAGGCAGTTGTGTATTGCCGAACTTAAAGAGATAGTATCCTTAATAGGGACACCAGGCGCATCGGCAAAGGCCGCTGACGAAGCCTTGAGTATGATATGAATAAAAGCTGCAACTTTAATAGAAAGGGTATTAAAAGAGGTTTTAATCCTGAAATTATATTTAAATTGCTGTTTGTTCAAATATCTGTATAATGTAGAAATACGATCTTTTCTATAAGATCTACAATTACAGTAATAGGAACAAACTATGGTAAAAAGAATGACCAGCAAAGAAAGAATTATGAAGATGGCTGAGGAAACAGTTGCAGGCAAAGAAAAGAAAGCAGAAAAAAAGAAGAAGACAACAACCCGTAAGAAAAAAGTTGAAACCATAAAACGGTATAAAGCCGTTTGGAAGGTTTTTGATGCCGGCTATAAGGAAGTGGCTTGCTTTCCTTATTCTGAGAAGGACGAAGCCCAGGCAAGGGCAAAAGACCTTACCAAGAAAAAGAATAATAATCATTTTGTAAATGAGATAAAGGTACTCATGAAAGATGAGTGAGCATGAGCAGAATCCCCGTACGTGTAGCGAACTAAGGTCCTCCAGATTTCAAACGTTTGTAGATTGAAAATTCTCTTTCCGATTCTTTTACCTTCCACTTTGCCCTGTAGATTATACCAAGGGCAAAGTGCGCATCCAGATTATCCGGGTTTATTTCTATTGCCTTCCTCAGCTTGTAAACAGCATTTTCCATATCAGCTTTTTTGGCATAAGCAATTCCAAGATTATAGTGGGCTTCGCCGTAATCGGACTTCATTTCAATAGCGTGTTTGTATTGATATATGGACTCATCGATCTTATTCTGAAAATCATATGCGACCCCAAGATTGTTATAGGCTTTTGCGTAAGTGGGGTTTGTCTTAACCGCCGTCTTCCATTCCGCAATGGCACTGTCCAAATCACCCAGATGGCGATATATGAGTCCTAAATTGTAATGGGCTTTCGTATGATTGGGATCAAGCTCAATTGCTCTGACCAGTTCTGCGACCGCTTCTTCCGGCATATCTTTTTCAATATAAATTGAACCCAGGTGATAGTGCGCTTCAGTATAATCATCTTTTATTTCTATTGCCTTTTTAAGGGAGGTTATAGCCTTGTCCACCAGACCCTTTGAATAATATGCAAAGCCAAGGTTATTATATGCCTTATAGTGTTTCGGTTTTGTCTCTAAAACTTTTTCCCATGCTGTAATCGCTTCATCCAATAAGCCCTTGTCACTATAAGCGTTTCCCAACAGGAAATGGAGAAGGCTATTATCAGGATTTAGCCCAATGCCCTTTTTTAACATATCTATAGCATCATCGATCAGCCCTTTTTCCAGATATGCAAAACTTGAATTATAATATGCCTCAGCATAATCAGGCTTGATCTCAATTGCCCTGTTGTAAGCCGTGATAGCTTCATCCGGCAACCCTTTCCTGTAATGAACTACTCCCAGATTAACGTAGGCTTTCGCATAACCGGGATCTGTTTTTAATGCCTTTTGAAACTCCTTTATAGATTCATTGAGCATGTTTTTTCTCATATAGATTACACCAAGATTATAATGGGCTTTTACGTGGCCGGGATTTAATTCAAACACCTTTTGCAGTTCTGATATAGCTTCGTTTAACATTCCAGCCTTAAAATAAGTAATCCCCAGGTTATAACGTACATTTGCATCCTCCGGGACAATTGAGGCTATATTCTCATATGTGAAAATGGCATCCTCAAATTTTCCTTTTTCATGAAACGCTATCGCCAGATTGTTCAAAGTCTTTATATCCTCCGGATCTATTTCAGACGCCTTATTCAATGCGGATACCGCTTCATCCGGCATCCCCTTCTTCCTGTATGCAATTCCCAGGTTGTAATATGCATCCAGGAATCCGGGTGCAAGAATTACGGCCTTCTGGAATTCAGAAACGGCATTATCCAACTGGCCCTGTTCAAGGTAGGCCGTACCAAGATTGTAATGCGATTCGGCATAGTCAGGATTCACCTCAACAGCCTTTTTATAACTTGCGATAGCATTATCCGGTAATCCCTTTTTATAATAAATAATTCCCAGGTTGTTTAATGATTGATAATGGTCAGGTTTAATTTTAATCGCCTTCTCATACGCAGCAATTGCATCGTCTACTAATCCTTTTTTGTTATAAAGGAAGCCCAGGTTGTATTCTGCCATTACATTAGTTTTATCAACCTGCAATACCTTCTTGAATATACGAATTGCTTTATCGGTATTTTCCTGATTGGTGTAAATAGCCCCCAGGTAAAAATATGCCTTAACATAATGCTTATTAAGTTTCAGGATTTTGTTAAACTCATCTACTGCTTCAGACACCATTCCCTTATCATAGTAAGCCAATCCAAGATAATAATGACCCTCAACATTTGATGGTTCTATTTTTAATGCCTTCTTCAATGCGTCAATCGATTTAATTAAATCGTTTTCTACCTTATCCTCACCATGCACAAGATTGACTTGTTGTGCAGTCAAAATGGTAATTACAGTGAAAAACAAAATGTGTGCTAAATTACGCATAATATTCATATCCCTCCTGTAAGTTACGGTTTCTGCAACTTCCCTTCAGCTTGTTTACCCGCTTCTTCAACAACACTTTCCTCTTGTAAGGCTGTTTGGATCTCCGGTTCTAATATGGCAGTGGGTAGTTCTGTTTTATCATAAATGGTACGCGAGAGACTGCCACTGGTAATCTTTACTTCTAATGGAAGGCACAAAGAATCCGATGTATACAGCCCTGAAACCTGTTCATTAAGCTTGTCCAGTCGAACTACAAAACCAGCCGTAACCACCCTAGCCCTGTCTGCCCTCAACCCCCCGTTCTCTGCAACCTTTAATTTATAATTCGTGGCTTCCTCTGGCGTGTCAAGAGGATGCAGCTTTTCCTTACGCACGGAAACACTGACCGGCTTGTCTAACGGCAAAGTAACAGGCTTACCCATTAATACCCTCTCTGGTTTTTCGAATGGTGATTCAATGGTGTCTTTCTCAGTCTTTGTTTGAGCAAACTCACCCGGGATTACATCCTCAAATCTTTTGGACAACAGTTCATCCGGCAGTTCTTCGTGTGTGCCAATTAGTTTTTTTACCAGTAAATCACCCACAAGGAGTTCCTTAAAGGTGTATTCCTTATGCTCGTTCCTTTGTAAATTGTAGTTAGCGTAGATAAGCATGACTACTATTATTACGGATAATGCCGTGACAATCTTGCCCGAAGATTGGGGTGTTATTATTTTCAGAATATGAAGAAAGATGACAAATAAGAACACCGAACAACCGACCTCAATAAGTCCGGCCTGCCATTTTCCACTGTAAGTAAGACCAACAAACACCACTGCCAGCAGAAAGAAAGTGATGCACGTATATAATATTGCCCTTTTCAATTTATTACTTATCTTTCTTCATATAAGATTTTCTTCCTTCAGGTTATGTTAAAGTCCTGAAAGAGTTGGATAGGTATTCACAATCCATTATATTGTATGAATATAATAGCTTTTCAATATTTTTTTCACAAGTGAATTTGTCTGTCGCAGAAATAAAGGGACATGGCAACCAGAAAGGTGTTAGTGAAGTTTGGAAAGGAAAGAGAACTAATATTATTCAGGGATATACGGAAGATAGGTTATATCATCTTTATAACTTCGTAATTTATACCTCACCCCACCGTTTCCTTTTATATAATAGTCCGGCATTAATGGAATCTTCCCATAATTAGTGGAAACAGCATACATTGGTTGAGCTAACCCGGTTGTATGGCCGCGAATTCCATCTCTAATTAACTCTGCACCTTTTTCTACAGGTGCGCGGAAGTGATCTACTCCAGGCGCCAGTTGGCAGTGGAACATGTAATATGGTCTTATGCGAACAGACAGAAGCTTCTGGTGAAGTTTGCGGAAGGTATCGACATCATCATTAATACCCTTTAAGACTACGCCCTGATTTCCAACGTTGATGCCGGTATGGGTTATATCCCAGATCACTTTTTTTACTTTATCCGTAATCTCTTTTGGATGATTAATATGAACATTCATCCAGATTGGAGTATCATGTTCTTGTCCTAATATCTCAAGAAGGTCCTTTGTTATTCGTTGAGGGCATGTAATTGGCATCTTTGTATGAATTCGAATCATTTCAAGATGTGGAATACTTCGAAGGCTATCAATTAAATACTTAATGTCTTTATCAGACAGCATTAATGGATCCCCTCCGGTCAGTAATACATCACGAATTTCTTCGTGATTTCGAATCCATTCTAATCCTTCATCAGCATCGAATCGCAGCCGCAGTTCTTGATCAATTACGGCTTCTCTCCTGAAACAATATCTGCAATAACTTGGACACACATCGGTAATTGTAAACGCAACCCGGTCGTCATACTGCCTCGCAACACTATCAGGCCTTTTTTCATCTTCTCCGAACCTGTCCGTTTTTTCTCTATTTTCTTTAAATACTAAATAATTTGGAATCCCGTGTTCGTTTTCATCTTCTTTCATTGAAGGAATAACCATTTTTCTTATCGGACAATCAGGATCGTCTCTGTCCATAAGAGATGCATAATATTGTGTTGTTCCCCATCTCATATTTAAAGTTTTTATCGCCTCTTCCTCATCAGGAGTAATATCAATGTATTGATTCAGCTTTTCTAATGAGTTGACCATGTTTTTAATCTGTCCCTGCCATTGCCCTTCTTCCTGCCAGGATTCCATTTTAAATTCGTACATTTGCCCACCTCAAATTTTCTTATTCTTATAGGTTAAATAAGAATAGATATTTCTAGAAAATATACTTTATAAAGAAACCTGAATATAACTAACAAGTGTAAATTCTGGAGTCGACAAGATATCATATTTCATTATTAAGTAAAGAAATAATTTCGTAAAATTCCAGATAATAAGTAAGCATAGCGCATGCCATACCTCCTTAACAATTGCACCAGCAAAACCTTAGATTATTTTACTCCTCCTATAGTATTTAATCGTAAAAAACCTAAAAAAAAAATTATCTGTACTAAATTTATTGAACCTGCAAAGAAAATTTTAATGTTGGCTTATCCGTTAAAGAAAGCAACAATGTCAGGTTGCCATGCGATTTTGCCAAACATTTTCAGCGTTTACTACTATAGGTTCACTACTTAATAGCGCTAAATATTGTGCCTAAAGCATTTTATATATAAAGACAACTGATCCAGGGAAGAGGTGTGCTGTGAGTGCTCATATAATCAGCATCTTATCTGTTATGGATATACTGATTATATCGTCGAGTGGCAGCCCTATTTCTCTACTTTTATTGCTCCGTTTATTTTGCAAACGTTTTGTGGGTAAAGGTTTACGCTTCTAGATTGCTATGGAAGGTTTTGTAGAATTGGCTTATCCGATTGCATTCAGGTCTTCCCGTAAGTCAACTTTTTTCGGTAACACATTCTATTGATTCGTATAAAATTTCCATCATATTATTCAATTCTGAGATTTTTATACTCAAGGGCGGCATAATAACCATGACATTGCTTAATGGCCTTGTAATCAAACCACGTTGTCTGGCTTCGTAACTAACCCTGATCCCAATTTTTTCTTCCCATGAATAAGGCTCCTTCGTTTCTCTGTTCTTAACCAGTTCTATACCGGCAATGAGACCACATTGCCGCACATCTCCTACTGACTTCAGTTCCCAGAATTGTTCGAGCCTCTCCTGTAGGGCTCTGATCTTTGGTTCAAGACCTTCTATGACCTTTTCATTCCCAAATATATCAATACTCGCAAGTGCTGCTGCACATGCTAAAGGATTACCGGTATATGTATGGCCATGGAAAAATGTCTTCTGCTCACTATATTTACCCAGAAAAGCATTATAGATTTCATCTGTAGCCAGAGTCGCTGCCAAAGGCATATAGCCTCCATTTAAACCTTTGGAAATAGTAAAAATATCGGGAGTTACATCCTCATGTGAACATGCAAACATCTTGCCTGTACGGCCAAAACCGACCATTACCTCGTCTGCAATTAGAAGGATATTATATTTTTCACATAAATCTTTTACGCCTGACAAGAAACCTTCAGGGTGGACGATCATCCCGCCCGCACCCTGTACAAGAGGTTCCATAACCATGGCGGCTACAGAATCAGAGTTTTTCGATAATATCTCTTCCATCCCACCTAAACATTCAAACGAGCACGCAGCTTTGTCTTTATCATATGGACACCTGTAACAATAAGGCGATGGAGAGACGAAAGCCTCAAGCAAAAGAGGTTTGAATACATTATGAAAAATATCTATCCCGCCCACACCAACTGCCCCTAAAGTATCACCATGATATCCATACTGTAACGTAACAAATTTAGTCTTATCCCGGCAGCCTTTGTATTGCCAGTATTGAAATGCCATCTTTATTGCTACTTCGATTGCATTGGAACCATTATCAGAATAAAATACTTTATTAAGACCTTCCGGTGTTATCTCCACAAGACGTTTTGCCAATTTTGCGGAAGGTATATTTGACATGCCAAGCAGGGTTGTATGAGCAACTTTATCAAGTTGGTTCTTTATAGCATTATCAATCTCTTTTCTTCTATGGCCATGTATATTACACCACATGGAAGAAATACCATCTATATACTCTTTACCATTAATGTCTCTTAAGATAACACCTCTTCCGTCTTCTATAATTAATGGTTCCTCATTGACAAAATCTTTCATCTGGGTAAAGGGATGCCACAGGTACTTCTTATCCCATGACTCCACTTGTTCCTTTGTTGTTTCTACATTCATTTGTTCGCGCATAATTATGCTTCCCTATATATAAAATCATACCAGGAGTTCTTGACTATAATATTTTGCCGGAAGAGATCCCGGTCTTGTTGAGGAATTTGGAAAATCCTGTCTCAGTCTTTCGATCAGGCAGTAACGAAGAGATGACATTACCACCGTAAATGGCAAACCTGAAATCTTGTATAAGAAAAAGAATTTCTCTGCATTTAACCTTTTCTTTTCTCCAACCACCTTCCGGCGTAGAAAATTCCAATACCAAGCCCCACGCACATTATTTCAAGGTTCATAGAATGCTTAACAATGCCAAGATAAAGGCCTTCTAATAATAAAAGCATACCTAAGAGTTGAAAAAATTTTGGAATTATCACTAATCACGCCCTTCCATGTGCTAGTGCTGATAGATGTTTTACCCTTTTAACCATATTGGGATGTGTGCTTAAAACCTCCATTAGTTTATCAGAGGTTTTAATCTTTACATTCATCGTACCCAATGATTTGAGTTCATTTTCGTCAATCGTACCACTCATATCAAGATCAACCTGTCTTAATTCTTTCAGTTCATTTGCCGCCCTGGAAGGGTCATTCGCAAAGAAAGCCTTATATCCCTCGATCTGCTTCAATGACTCCTTTGGTATCTTTGCATTTCCGTATACTAATTTGTATAGCGCAGAAGCCATGTCATGAGGGGTATTCCCCAGCTTTACACTTCCAAGGTCTGCATAGTATTCCCGTATCCTCGACGCGTATAAAACCAACATATTTGTAATAAAATAGAGGAGAAAGGCAACGATCCCTATCACGGCAGTATTGTTTCCTTCGCGGTTTCTGCTGAACATAAAATTCCAGGCAACGTACCAGAGTATCATAGGCACCACGGAGAGCATAGTAATGGTGGCTACATCGCGGTTCTTCAGGTGAGAGATTTCATGGCCTAATACTGCCTTGAGTTCTCCTTTGTTTAAAAGTTTCATAAGGGGCTCAGTCACGCAGACCCTGCCGTCACTGCCCCACCTGCCAAAGGCAAAAGCATTTGGGATATTCATTCTTGCAATACCGATCCTGGGCTTTCTTATCCCTGCCTTTTGAGCCAGCTCTCCAACCATGCTATGCAACTCAGAAGATTCCGCCTCGGAAACATATTTTATACCCATTGACCACTCAACCATCTTAGGCCCCATCATATACTGGACAAGTGTTATGCCGCCGGCTATAACTGCATAAAACATAAAACCTGAAACGCCCATC
>Ga0207986_1000249_pt1 | contig 26390 bp, 20 predicted proteins | sample ETNtaG_26_FD_185764 | JGI IMG/M metagenome (GOLD analysis project Ga0207986, IMG submission 185764) | Marine microbial and viral communities from oxygen minimum zone, Eastern Pacific Ocean - ETNP201302SV89 (SPAdes) (version 2) | ecosystem: Environmental > Aquatic > Marine > Oceanic ... | reverse complement strand
TATTGAATGTCATGAAGCAACAGAAAAAGATATTGAAGATGTTAAAAAGATTAAGGCTTATAAAAGAAGTTATGAATTTTGTATAAGACTTAGAGAGTATTTTAAAAGCAATAGAGGAATAGAAACTGACGAGAACGCCAGGGATGCTATTGCCGCATCATCTATAGTTCCTGTTAAAATAGCAGGAGGGCATGGCATGGGCTATGAGAAAGATTCGTTGTGCGGAAATATAGCAAATTGTAAACGCTCATTAAAAAATGCCAGCAAATGTATTTATTTGCTTGGGATAGTGAGGGCAAGTGCATCATTTCCTGACAGTGACATTAATATCTTGATTGGTGAAGCAATTAAAGTTGAACGTGAAGTAATCAAGTGGATTGAATGTCTGCGTTCAAAAATATGGTGGCGCTAAGTTCATATCCGAGGTAGTTTCAGTCACCTGTCGCCTGAAACGACCCTGTGGGCAGCCCACAGATCCGACTCAGTCGGGAGGCGGATTTGCCATGGCGAACAGACTCACGCGGCGAACTTAACTTAAATACTTTGATATTAATGTCAATGTTTTCATTACTTGACAACTTTCATTACAGATGATTTAATTACTTGGTGTCGGAATATTTCGTGCAAATCCACCTTAATTATAAGAGGAGTAAATAATGAGAAGGATCTTCTGTTTGTTGTTGTTCTTTTTCCTGTTATCACGAGTTGCAGTTGCAGATGTTGAATCTGAAGCTGAAGAAAAATTGAAAATGTCAGTTGATAAAGTATTTACAGTGCTGTCTGACAAAGAGCTGACAATGGATCAGAAGAAAATCAAGGTTGTTGCGATTACCGATACAGTCTTTGGGTATCCATTAATGGCTAAATTATCCCTGGGAAAGAAACACTGGTCACAGTTCAGTCTTGAGCAGAGAGCCGAGTTTACAAGCCTCTTTACCGAGCTGTTTCAGGACTTTTATGTCGACAAGTTGGATCTTTTCAGCGATGAAAAGGTTACGTTTCAGCCATCGGTTTTAGTGAATAAAAAGAAAGTGCAGATACCAACAGTTTTGCTATCCAAGGAAAAGGAATATTTAATTCTATACAAGATGGCCAAAACCAAAAATGGATGGAGGATATATGATATTGAAATTGAAGGTGTTAGTCTGATTCATACATATAGGTCTCAGTACAATCATATCCTTGAAAGTGGTGAGATTGAAGATCTACTAATAAAAATGAGAGAAAAGAAAATAGAAAATGCTAAAGTTCATGACAGCGATCCTCGTTAATAGTTTCTCATCCTACTTTTAGCTACTCATCTTATGCAATCATTTCTGAATTTTTATTCCAGGTACATTCTAAACAAACCAATTATTGTCATTATTGTTTTGCTGGGATTATTCACGTATCTTGGATTTCATTCCAGGGATTTCAGGCTGGATGCATCAGCAGATTCTTTGATACTCGAGAATGATCAAGATTTAAAATATTTCCGTGAAACAAATAAAAAATACGGTACAGCCAGTTACCTGCTGATGACATATAAGCCCAGGGGTGACCTTTTTTCCCCTGAGACGCTTAGAAACCTTGGTTCATTGCGGGATGAATTAAAGGGAATCAAGCGAGCTGCCTCTGTTTTTACCATCCTCGACGTTCCACTTCTCAGGAATCCACCTGTACCTATTAAGGAGTTGTTGGAAAACATCAAGAATCTTGAAGATCCTTCTGTTGATTTTGAACTTGCACGGACAGAGTTCAGTACCAGCCCGATTTATCAGGAACTTCTAATCAGTTCTGATCTGAAGATGACCGCGCTTGTGATTAATCTTGCTGATGATGAAGAGTTTGAAAGGATCATTTCCAGACGTAATGAGCTGAGACAGAAACAGGCCGGCAATACTATCAGTCCACTTGAACGTTCTGAACTTGAACAACTTAAAATTGCATATAGAGAATGTAAAATTAGACTGGACAAGGAGAAGCACAGCGATATAGCAGCTGTTCGTAAAATAATGGAGGGCTATAGACAGGATGCTGAGTTGTTTCTCGGCGGAGCATCAATGATCACAGATGATATGATCACATTTATCAGAAATGATATCAAAATTTTTGGAATTGGTATATTCATCTTTCTGATAGTAACCCTCGGGGTTATTTTTAGAAAAATCCGGTGGGTAATTTTGCCAATACTCTGTTGTGCTTTCTCTGTTCTTTCAATGATAGGGTTTCTCGGTATATTTGGATGGGAGGTTACTGTAATATCCTCGAATTTTATCTCTCTGCAGCTTATTGTCACCATGTCATTGACTATTCATCTAATTGTCCGGTACAGAGAACTGCGGGTGAAGAATCCTGAATGGCCTCAACAGGAGCTTGTTAAGGAGACGGTAGTTTCTAAATTTATCCCATGTCTCTATACTACCTTAACAACAGTTGCCGGTTTTAGCTCACTTCTCGTTTGCGATATTTTGCCTGTTATTACCTTTGGCTGGATGATGAGCGTTGGACTTATTGTATCTCTAATAGTTACATTTTTACTATTTCCTACAATACTCATTCTACTCCCAAGAGGCAAGTCAAGAGAGGATAGACAGTTTGGCAAAGTGTTTACCAGTTTTCTGGCGAATGTGACTCAGAATTATGCAAAAACGGTATTTATTTCAACCGGATTATTGGTTGTTATTATAGTTGCCGGTATATCAAGACTCACTGTGGAGAACAGTTTTATCGATTATTTTCGGGAGTCAACCGAGATATACCAGGGGATGAAGGTTATTGATCAGGATATGGGAGGCACGACACCTCTTGATATTCTTGTGAATTTTCAGGAGGTAAAAGATACTTCGTTATCAAATCAAGATGCCATTGCAGAAACTAAGGTTATTGATCAGGATTGGAGAAGGTTTTATTATTTATTTAATACAGCAAGTAAAACACCTCTTGATGTTATTGTGGATTCTCAGAATATAAAGGAGACACCGTTATCAGTTGAAATTATCACTACAGAGTCTGATGAAGATTTTGATGGCGAGTTTGACGAGTTTGATGAATTTGAAGAGTTTGATGAGGTGGATAATTCAGACAAATATTGGTTCACTTCTGACAAAATGGCCTTAATTACAAAGGTCCATAACTATCTAGAGAGTTTGCCTGAAATCGGCAAGGTTTTATCTCTTGGAACTATGATGAAAGTCGCTGAAGAGTTTACGGAAGGTAAGCCTCTTGATGATTTTCAGCTTGCCCTTCTTTATACTCAATTGCCGGATGAATTTAAAGATATGGTTATTACACCTTATGTTTCTATCCCGGATAGTCAGGCCCGTCTGACTGTACGGATAAAAGATTCATTGAAGGGATTAAAACGGGATAGTTTACTCAAAAAGATCAAGTCTGATATGGAGAATAAACTTGAATTGAAAAAGGTTAAAGTCCGCCTGGCCGGTATAATGGTTCTTTATAACAATATGCTCCAGAGCCTTTTCAGTTCTCAGATTTTAACCATGGGGTTTGTTGTGATTGCATTAATGGTTATGTTTATGGTACTGTTTCGTTCTGTAAGGATATCCCTGATTGCAATTTTTCCTAACCTAATTTCTTCAGTTTCCGTGCTTGGTGTGATGGGGCTGGCAGGCCTGCCACTGGATATGATGACAATCACTATAGCAGCGATAAGTATTGGAATTGCAGTTGATAATACCATTCATTATATTCACCGATTCAGGACTGAATTTGAAACGGACCGTGATTATGTTAACACAATGCATCGCTGCCATGGAAGTATAGGGAATGCGATGTTCTATACATCACTTACAATTATTGTTGGGTTTTCTATTCTAGTTATTTCAAATTTTATCCCTACGATCCTGTTTGGACTTCTTACCGGACTTGCAATGCTGATTGCACTTATAGCAGCATTATCACTGCTTCCGCGATTGATAATTGTATTTAAACCATTCGGAAGATAGACACGGTTGCCCGGGAATCATATTGGCAAATCTGCGAGTCATAAGCCCTTTAGAATTAATCTATTGACAAAGGAATATTTATTAGTATTATTTGTAACCATTGTTGAATAATATTAACTAATTATTGGTTTATACGATAATAGCAATTAGAGGTGTAAGCCTGGTCAGAAATTATCGTAGCCAATTTTAAGGTATTTTGCTAATATACCCATATTTTAATTTTAAAAAGTAAAAGAGTTAAAACCCTTAAAGATTAAATAAATACAATTTATAGAAAACCCATTAAATGTTTTAATGCCTTCACAGGAGGGGGAGAAAAACGGATGAGAAAATTAGTTATATTAATATCATTTTTTGTATTAACAACGTATGCATTTAATATATCCGTATATGCGGAAGATGTGCCTGATTCAAAGGAACAACCTGCTGTAGCTGCGAGCGATGACAAAAGTCTTGCTGAAGATGCAACCAACGAAGCTGAAGAGAAGGAACAACCTGCTGTAGCTGAGAGTGATGACAAAGACATAGAAGACATAGAAGACATAGACATTGAGATGGAGGCAACTTTTGTTAAAGACTCGGTTCAGCCTTTAAACCGGGCCTTCTTTACCTTTAATGATAAATTATACTATTGGTTCTTCAGGCCTTTATCAAAAGGTTATGAGACTGTTGTACCAGAAAAGGCACGTTTAGGTGTCAGAAATTTCTTTACAAATGTCAGAACACCTGGTCGTTTTGTCAACTGCGTCCTTCAAGGTAAATTTAAAGGTGCCGGATCGGAACTGTTGCGCTTGGTTATTAATTCCACCATAGGTGGAGCTGGATTTTCTGACCCGGCATCGAAATACTTCAAATTGGACATGTATGATGAAGACTTTGGGCAGACCCTTGGCACATATAATGTTGGAGCAGGGACATTTATTGAAATACCTTTATTCGGCCCTTCTAACGTGCGTGATGGTATTGGACTTTTGGGAGATATAGTTCTGGACCCGATAACGTACCTATCCTTTATCAGCCCATTCCTAAGTTCAGGAGTCAGTAGCTATAATACCCTCAATGATGTCTCTATAGATAAAGGGGATACTTACGAGGGTTTGGTAGAACAAGCCATAGATCCATACATTGCTGTTCAGGATGCTTACACACAGAATCGAGCCAAGAAGATAAGAGAGTAAACCAGCTTACGAATCATTCGGGCATGTCAGGTTTTGGATCCTTCTGCTAAAGAATCTGCAATTATTTGCTGATTCTTCTTTCTGTTTACTAAATAAATGTAAAGGAAAGTTATACACGTGATTAAGGATCCAAGTATTATAACCCTTTTTTCTACTGTTTTAATGGGTGCAAGTGCCTCTTTTTCGTCAATATCAACCAGAAGTACCCAGTTAACAAATTTAAGATCTAACGCCGTATACGCACTTAATACCGGAACCCCTCGATAATCTTTTATTATTTTCTGCCCGACTATTCCTTCTAATGCCTCCATTGTTGCCTCTGTATCTACTTCTTTCTGAAGTATGGTTGGACGTTCAGAAAACCTGGAATTCGATCTCATATAGCCATCGTCACCTACCAGGTACATTTCTCCCGTTTCTCCCAGACCTGCTCTCTCAGTCATAATAGCATCTAAGTGAGAGAAAGGAATCTCTATTACTAATACACCCAATAACAGTTGTCCATCGTATACCGGTGCGGCAAAGTAAGAAGTAAATTCCTGCAGCTCTTCATGCCATGTATAGTCTTCAAACGCAACTCCATCAAAACCGCGCGCGAAAACCTGGCCAATACTGAATTGCTTATATCTTCCGGTTAGTAAATTAGTTCCCGTAAACTCCTCCTTTACTGCAGAAAAGAACACATCACCATCTTTGCCAACAAAAAATATATTTGCATAACCGTAATCAATTAAATAGTGTTCCATCAATGGCTGATAAAGATCTGCCATTTTAGTATATTGAGGACCGTCGAGACCTGAGGAATGAAAAGCCTTTGATAGTCTGGAAAAACCCTGTCCGGTTACAGGGTTTCTTGCAAGGACGTCTACGTCTCCAAATCTCTCCTTAAAATAACCTTCTACCTGGTGTTTCAACAACTCTCTGACAGAGATTAAGTGATTGAAAGCTTCAGTTTCTATTGCATCTTTTAGAAATCTGTAGCTTATAGTTGGAAGGGACATTAAAAAGATAGAAAAAGCAATTCCAACTGTAATAAAAATCTTTTTGGTGCTCATTTAATTTTCTATTATATTTTGAAATGTAAAGGTGTTAATGAAAATCACTGTTTGTTATCAAATGCGTACGAAATCGTTAAGAATATAACATTGACGGCATGATTTCTCCAATAAAAAATTACGATCTACGTAGGGGCGTATTGCCATGTCACTGGCAAGTCTGTCATTCTACGCGATTATACGCCACTACTTTTTACAATTTTGCTTGCTCAAATTATTGAACATTAATAGAATGTTCGGTATTGAGCTTCCAATAAGAGTTCAGGCAAGATAAATCAGCAATCATAAGGAGTTAATTTAAGATGAAGGTTTTGGTAATTGGTGGTGGTGGAAGGGAACATAGTCTTGTATGGAAGATAGCAAAGTCCCCGGAAGTAAGTAAGATTTTTTGTGCACCCGGGAATCCGGGCATTTCAGAAATCGCCGAATGTATAGACATTACTGCAGATCAGACAAACCTGCTTTGTGAATTTGCTGCTAAAGAAGATATAGGCCTTACTGTTGTAGGCCCGGAGGCCCCTTTGGTAGATGGGATTGTGGATGTTTTTAGTAAACATAATTTAAAAGTATTTGGGCCTGACCAGAAAGCGGCGATCCTGGAAGATAGCAAGGTGTTTTCAAAACTTCTTTTGAGGAAGCACGGTATTCCAACTGCAGACTTTAAATGTTTCGATGACCATAGTCAGGCCAGGCATTATGTTCTGTCGAGAGGGGCGCCAATAGTGGTAAAGGCAGATGGGTTGAGTAAGGGTAAAGGAGTATTTGTCTGTAAAACTAATGACGAGGCGCTGCAGGCAATAGACTCTATAATGAAGGACAGGGTGTTTGGAAATGCTGGAGATCAGGTTGTAATAGAAGAATGTCTGACAGGAGAAGAGGTTTCTCTGCTGGCCTTTACGGACGGCAGGACCATCGTACCCATGGAAAGCTCCCAGGATCACAAGACGGTTTATGACGGCGATGAAGGTCCAAATACAGGGGGGATGGGAGCTTATTCACCTGTACCAATTATGACATCTGAATTATATCGTGGGGTAGAGAAAAACATACTTGTGCCTACAGTTCACGCTATGAATAAAGAAGGAAGACCTTATAAGGGGGTTATTTACATTGGCTTGATGATAACGTCTGCGGGGCCTATGGTATTGGAATTTAATGTTCGTTTTGGAGACCCGGAGGCTCAAGTAATACTTACTCGAATGAAGAGTGATATTGTTCCAATAATGCTGGCTACAATTTCAGGGGGTCTGGATAATGTCGATTTGGAATGGTTTCCACAGGCATCAGTTTGTGTTGTTATGGCTGCGGGTGGCTATCCGGGCCAATATGACAATGGAAAAGAAATTAAAGGCGTGGATTCATTAAAAAATCAAGAGGGTATATCTGTCTTTCATGCCGGCACTAAATCTGAGAATGGGAAGATTGTAACGAATGGAGGGCGAGTCTTGAACGTTGCTGCCTGTGGCGAGGATATAAAGGAAGCACAGAAGAAGGTGTATGAAGCTGTAAGTAAAATATCATTTGACGGTGCACATTATCGCAGGGATATTGCTGATAAGGCTATAAAATGAATGATAACTTGTCATCTGTTAAAGGTGTAGCTGAGAAATTGGGCAGGGGTGCAAAGGCTATTTCTGAAGAGATCAGGGAAAAGGTACCTGTTTATCTTGATCTTTTGAAAACACTTTCCAGTCTGGGCAAAAACATATCACTTGATGTTGACAGGGGAGAGATAAAGATCAAAGAGGGTTTTATCAATGATTATGTGAAAGAAATATCCATTGGGGATAAGAACTTGCAATCAATTAGAGTTAGTTGTATGGATGGAAATGCGTCTTTCTTCATAGAACTGAAAAAATTCTTTTTTGAAGGTGTAATAGAGATACCATTTAAGGTTGAAGGTTTTATATTCAATAAGGACAGAAGGGTAGTTGCTTTTAAACTTGGTGAAAAAAAAATAGAAAAAGTGAACAAATACTATTCAAAGATTTTATTCTGGTTCAGCTTATCAGTGATAAGCATATTTTACAAAAAGAAAGAGGGTATAAAAAAGAGCATTTTTCATGAGGATTCACTTACGATTCATCCTGATGGCACGCATACTATAGATCTTAATAAGATTCCTGAGTTAAGAGAATTGTTTAAAAAAGATATGGTGAATATAAAATACTGGGATCTGATCTCAATAGACAAGTTATCATTTGAGAAAGGCCTGGTAATACTCAGGCTTTCACACAAACTCGCAACAATAATAAGAACATGCATTGGAATTGTTGAAGTTTTACCAAAAGGTCGACTGGTCAGGCCATTATTAAACAGGTTTTAGAAAAACTTTCTTGACAAATTAATTCTAATATATAAAGTAATTTTCGTTTATTTGTAGTAGACAACCAGGCAAGTTAAGAAATTGTAAGAGTAATTTAAAGCAATGTTAAGGCCATAGAACCTGATTGCCACGCTGTATAATTCAGGCTGGCAGGCAACAATCGCTGCAAATTATTCTTTATCTTTCTTCTTCTGAATAAGGGAGTAGAGAATGGAAGCATACGGTAGACATCTTTTACTTGAGATGTGGGATTGTAACAGGGAAATCCTTGAAGATGCTGAAAAGATAACACAGATCATGTGTGATGCAGCTGGTGATGCAGGGGCAACCGTAGTCAAATCAATTCACCACGAGTTTAATCCTCCGGGAATAACCGCTGTAGCTATCTTATCAGAGTCTCATATTTCAGTACATACATGGCCGATCGAGGGCTATGTGGCTGTTGATATATTTACCTGCGGTACAGTAGCTGATCCTCAATTAGCGATTAAGGGCTTACTGGAGGCTTTCGAGCCCAAAGATCACACTTCCATGGAAATAAAGAGGGGATCTCCATATAAAAAAGAGACTATGCTGTCTAAAGTCTATTCTGAAACTTAGGGGACATAAACTGAAGAAAGATCTTCCTTCACGATGGATTTATGACTATTTTAGTCCTTTTGAAGTCCACAAGCACGCCATAAAAAGCACCATATACCACGGGTATTCGGACATCCAGGAGATAGTAGTAGCAGAAACTGAAAACTTCGGCCGATGCCTTATTCTCGATAACGAGTTTCAATCATTTGAGCTGGACGAGTTTATCTACCATGAAGCCCTTGTACAGCCAGCCTTAATACTGCATCCCAAACCTGAAAAGGTAGCCATCATTGGAGGTGGTGAGGGAGCTACCTTGAGAGAGGTGCTTCGTTACAAGACAGTCAGCAAGGCCATGATGGTGGATATTGACGAAAAGGTGGTGGAGTGTGCCGGGAAATACCTGCCAACCTTCCATAACGGCAGCTTTACTGATAAAAGGACAGTACTTACTTTCGGAGACGGCCGCAAATTCATAGAGGACTCTGATGATGTATTTGACGCAGTCATCATGGATATTACATGTCCCCTGGAAGAAGGCCCTTCATACAAACTCTTTACCAGAGAATTTTACGAAATAGTGAAACAAAAGCTAACTCCACACGGTTTACTATCAATACAGGCAAGCACCACTTCTCCCGTAGCTCTCAAAACATACACTGTTCTTAGCAAGACTCTGCAAGAGGTATTTACCAATGTATTCCCGTATGCCGCTTATATTCCATCCTTTGCTCTGCTTTGGGGTTTTTGCCTTGCCGCAAATGATCTTAATCCTGCTCAGGTAAGCGGGGAAGAAATAGATAGAAGGATCTCTGAAAGGGTTGATGGCGAATTAAGGTTCTATGATGGTATCACCCATCAGGCGCTCTTTAATCTTCCGAAATATATAAGGAAAGCCCTGAAAGAACAGACACACATAAACAGAGACAACAAACCCATTATGGAACAATACCCCGGCTTAGATAAGCAAGAATAATTGTAATTAATTTAGCTAATAGAATTAGATTAAACCTTTGGCTTAACTTATTGCCTATTACTTTTCCCTTGAACTGATTGGGTGTGTTTTAGGTAATTCTCCCGCTATCTTAGCCGCATCCGGTGAACACACAGGGTGGCCCCATCCGCTTGCGCTGACACTGTCAGTTATGTCGGAGACAATATTATCATCTTTGGTCGGGCTGACACCTTTAGGAACATAGTCCAGGTTGAGTTTATGCCGAACCTTCCATGCAATATTGTGGTCTGCACATGAACTGTCACCACTTACACCTATTGCTCCCAGAAGTTGACCACTGCTATTGTATAACGGTAAACCTCCACCAAATACATTTACTCCACCAATCTTATAACCAACCATAGGATCATTTATAGTCCCTATATTTTCTGATGCCCCACGATAAGCCACTTCTGTGTTAACTGGATTGCTATGCTGGAGGCCGTATAAGCTGCCGCCTGGCTGAACTGCTGAAAAAAGATTGGCTGTAGACAATGCCAGTTCCGGAAGGCTGAAGGCATTTGCCGTATTTGATTTTTGTGCTGAAATAATACGGCTGCCCGGCCACTGTTCACCTCTGTTACTGCCGGAGAAGGCTACGGTTTTTACAACTCCATCCCTGTCAACTATCGTTGCCCACATATTAAGTCCAAACCCACCATTCTTCTCTTTTACAACACTTTTCAGGGCTTCTTTGATTTCTGAGTGTGATGGCAGGCCATCGGCAAAAGATTGGAGTGAAAGCATTGTCGACAACAACATAAATATCAAAATGGCAAAAACCGCTTTGTTCTTCTTCATAATAACAGCCTCCCTTTTTTAAATCATATAAGGATATTTAATATTTCATACACATATGCCAGTAGAATGGAACGGAATAATAAAGATACATTTTGTCTAAGTCAAGTGAAAAGAGAATGCTTTCTCACTTGTTCATCACTGATATTCGTGATGAAGAAATAACCAAAAAGATTGAAAAGTCATTTGAAGAAATTCTTCAGGAAGAACAAGAGAAGTTGATGCGGCTAATATCAGAGGCAGATGAAACCGTTGATATAAAACAGCTTTACAGTAAATACAATCCAAGAATGACCGATAATACATTCTTTGGGGAATAGTCCTTCGTAAATTTGCACAATTAAATTACACTTCCGCAATCTCTCCGTTTACACTTTCAACCAGCCATAAAATCCCTTTTATGACGTTTTCGCAATAGGAATAACTTCCAATCCGGTAAGTTTTGCCAGGTTGCTGGATCTGCACCCGACAAATCAGCAGTGAATTTATACTTGAAATAGGTATAAAATGGCTGTATCTTTCTATAATACTATAATTTAACGTATTCATTTAAAGGAGTAATCTTTGTCAAGATCCAAAGTTTCGCTGATATTAATTATAATATTTTCTGTGATCGGGTGTATCCTTATAGGAGGATATTTCACTCTTAAAACATTTACATCAGAAAAGGCAATCAAGACAAGGATTACAGAGAGATTAGAAGCCCTCACTGGAGGTAAGTTAACCGTAGAGCATGCTCATTTTGACATGTTCAAAGGACTTAATTTGAGTAATTTTAAATTTGAGGGAAAAGATCCTGAAAATCTGCGCATAGAGGGGGAAAGTATTTTAATCAGACATGAACCATTGGCCTTATTAAGGGGAGAGGTTTTAATAAACAGTATTATGATTGTATCCCCTGAATTATTCCTGGTCAGGGAAAAAGGCGCAATATGGAGATTTCTAAACGGTGTTAAGGCCATGTTGGATCATTCAGGAATAAAATATCCAACAGATCAACTGGGAAGGGGGGTTATTGTCAAGGCCGCTAATGTACATGTGTATGATGAGGTAATATTCAGGGGGGGTGTTTTAAATATTGAAAACGTGGATTTGTTTGGCCAGCAATTAGGGGGTTCGTTAAAGGATATACATATTAAAGGTATCATCAATGATGGGCTTTGGAAGGGATTAGAGCTTAATGTTGATACCAATCTTGCAACACCGGAACTGAAGTTAGTAGCCCAAACCAGAGATAAGACTATGACTGAAGAACTTATGAAAGAATTACCCGTAATAGGAGAAAAATTCTGGAAGACATATTCACCTACAGGAAAATTTAACTTCGATTGTACTCTCGATTTCAACGACAAAGACAGTAAACGGAAGATGGACTATTTGCTGAAACTTGATGTTATTGATGGTGAGATGACGTATATAAAGTGGCCGTTTTTAATAAAACATGTTAATGGTAAATTAGAATTTTCCAGAAAAGGTACATTTTTAAAGAGTATGAAGGGAGATTTACAGAATGAGGGACAGCAGACTCATGGGGAAATTGATGCATTCTTTGCTGTTGGTGACGCGAGAAAAAGCGTAAACCTGAACATTCCAAACTTTAATATTACAGAAACACTTATGAAAATGATTCCTGATGTGGGAGAAAAGGTTTGGAACGATTATCATCCGAAGGGTAATATCGACTTAACAATAAAATACGAAAGCAATGAAGATAAATCCGTTACTGATTATTCGGCTAAAGCGTCATGTAAAGGGATTACAGCAGAAAATCCATTCATCCCTTACGACATATCTAATATTATCGGGCTTATTGAAAACGACGGTAAAAACATTTACCTCAAAAATATGAGTGGATATCTTCAAAATGGACAGAAGACCAACCATTGCATGATTGACGGAGTGATTTCCCCAAAAAGCAAAGAAAAGAGATTTATTGTTTCAATTCCGAATCTGGATTTGAGAGAAGAAGTTGTCAAGAGTATCCCGAAAAAAGGAGAGGATATATGGTCCAGATATAAGCCAACGGGACAAGTTGATTTTATGCTCAATTACAGAGGGTTTGAAGATAGCAGTAAGGACGAATATGTAATTACAGTAGACGGCAAGGGCAATGAGATTAAATATGCGGATTTATCCATTGAGCTGAAAGATGTCATTGGCAGGGTTATAGTCAGCAAAAATGATGTTCAGTTAAAAAATTTGCGAGGCTACATGATTAATGGTGATAAACTTGCGCGTACTGTCGGTAATGGTGTATATAAACTCAGAAGTGAAGACAAGAAAACACTATTTAATGTTTTCGATTTAACGGTAACTGAAGAATATCTAGATAAGTTCCCAAAACTACTGAAGAGAGACTGGTTTAAGATTGAACCTGTGGGTTGGGTAAACGTAACCCTTGACGATGAAGTAAATGATGTGGATGGTAAGGACAGGCATTCAGTCATCATTGACACCAAGGGATGTAAAGCCGGGTTGACCAATATACCTGTTACTATATCAGATATAGAAGGCAGGATAAACGTTGAGGGAGGACAACTGACAGGCAGAAATATGAATGGAACATACTGTGGAGGGAGGATAAATGGTACGATAGAGGCAGACAGAACATCACCAGATGGAGAATACTCTGGGAAACTCAATTTTGAAAAAGTATCTCTACAGAAAATGATGGAGAGCTTTGTAAAAGAAGAACAAAAATGGACAGGGGTATGTGAAGGAAATATTGATCTTCAAGGTAAAGGTAAAGATTTGAAGGATTTTACTGCAAAAGGAAGTGTTAGATTACAAGAAGGCCAGCTTGCAGAAGTACCGGTATTATTGAGCATTTTAAAGCTCTTGAATCTATCCTTACCAAAAAAAGAGTCCTTTCATACTGCAAAATTAAAATATTCAGTGAAAGACAAAATCATAAATATTGAAGAGTTAGAGGTATTTAGTGATTCTGTCGAATTGGGTTGTATTGGAACGGTAGGCTTTGATAGCACAGTTGATTTAACTGTAGTAGCAGGTTTAAATAAAGAGACTTTCTCTCAGATACCCTTTATTGGCGGATTAATGGATTTTGTGGTTGGCGGTGTCAGAAAGAAACTGACAAAGGTACAAATAACGGGAACACTTACTGAACCAAAAAGTGCCATGATCGGGTTGAAACCACTTACTTATCCTATAAAAAGAATTTTTGATGTACTGTCTCCAGCCAGAGAAAACAAAGAAGAAGATGGGGAAAAGAATAAGATTAAGACTAAGGCTGGTAAAAAAGCAAAGAGTTAGGCACGTTAGCGTTGGGTAAAGATATACCGCATAAAGATTATATAACTATGACTAAGCGTGTCGTTTGGTAGTAATATTTTTTTCCTGTTGATACAATCGGGATGCAACCAAAAATTTGATATGTTCTAATCTATGAATTGTGTATAATATATTTTTTACTAGTAAGAGAAGAAAAATAGTAAATAGTATGAGTCAAAGCTATGAAACAGCAAGAAAAAGAACCCTTAAAGAAACAGTTTAACTTTCCCATCTGGTATATTCTCATTGCAGCTTTTGTCCTAATGAGTCTTTCTTCATACATTTTTAACCCTGTGGTTGGAAACATATCTTATAGTGAGTTTAAGGAATTGGTTAGAGACGGCAGGATTGAGTCATGCCAGGTTACATCCAGTCTTATAAAGGGAACATTGAAGGCGGAAGACTATAGATCGGAAAAAATGAAAACTTTTGTAACGGCAAGAGTTGATGATCCTGAACTCGTTAAAGAACTTGAAGCTCAGGGTGTAAAATATTCCGGAAACTATGAAAACACATGGTTACAACAGTTTCTGTTTGCATGGATAATACCTATTGGTATTTTCTTTCTCATATGGCGTTTTGTCTTCAAGAGAATGGGGGGTCCCACAGGCAGTATAATGTCATTTGGGAAGAGTAAGGGAAAAATATATGCTCAGGAAGATTTGAAATTCTCATTTGATGATGTTGCAGGCATAGACGAGGCAAAAGAGGAGTTGCAGGAGGTAGTCGAATTCCTGAAGACCCCTCATAAATTTACAAATCTGGGAGGAAGAATTCCTAAAGGAGTACTTCTGGTTGGCGCCCCGGGGACAGGTAAGACACTTCTGGCAAAGGCGGTTGCGGGAGAGGCAGAAGTACCATTTTTCAGTATCAGTGGTTCAGAATTTGTTGAGATGTTTGTGGGTGTCGGAGCCTCCAGAGTAAGAGACATGTTCGGCCAGGCAGCTCAAAAAGCGCCGTGTATAATCTTTATTGACGAGCTTGACGCGATAGGGAAGACAAGAGGTTCAAACCCTGTTGGTGGGCATGACGAAAGAGAGCAAACTCTGAATCAGCTGCTTGTGGAGATGGATGGCTTTGATACTAATACGGGCGTAATAATTATGAGTGCCACAAACCGTCCGGAAACTCTTGATCCGGCCCTTCTCAGGCCCGGAAGATTTGATAGACAGGTTGTTGTTGACAGGCCGGATTTAAATGGTAGGGAAGCAATATTAGTAATTCATTCAAAAGGTGTAAAACTTGATGAAAATGTAGTCCTTAAATCCATTGCAGCAATGACACCCGGCTTTGTCGGGGCCGATTTAGCAAACATAATAAACGAGGCTGCGTTACTCGCAGCCAGACGCAACAAAGATAATGTTGGTATGAGTGAAATAGAAGAAGCCATAGAAAGAGTTATGGCCGGACTTGAAAAGAAGAAAAGATTGATTAACAAGAAGGAAAAAGGAATAGTAGCCCACCATGAATGCGGGCATGCACTGGTAGCGTCAACCTTAAAGACTGCAGACAAGGTAAAGAAGATTTCGATAATACCAAGAGGCGTTGCGGCATTGGGCTATACCCTTCAGCTACCCACTGAAGATAGATATATGATGACCAGAGAGGAACTGACGGATCGTATCTCAGTTTTGCTTGGTGGTAGAATTGCAGAGGAAATAATATTTGACGAGGTGTCTACAGGAGCACAAAACGATCTTGAGAAGGCATCGGACATAGCAAGAAGAATGGTCAAATATTATGGTATGAGTGATAAGCTGGGAATAGTTACCTTCGAGCCGGAAAATAAATCTCCTTTCATGGGTTGGGGTATGGGTTCCAATAAAGATTATAGCGAAGAGACAGCAAGGGATATAGACATAGAGGTTAAGAAGATTATTGATGATGTCTACGCGAAAACCAGAGAAATGTTAGAGAAGCAGAAACCAATGCTTATTAAACTGTCAAAGATATTGATGGAGAAAGAGGTGATAGAAGAGAAAGAGTTGAAGAAGATCCTTAATGATGAAATAGAGGAAAAAACTGATGCAACGAGGGTCAACTAGTATTTGGTCATTACTGAGATGCAGTCTGTATTATGTCGCCATAATAAATATATTTCTGATCACTGGTTCTAATTCCAGTGAGAGTTTTGCAAGCAAAGTCCTTTCCGATACTTTCATTTCTATAGCAAAGAATTCTAAAGCGCCTGTTGTTAACATCCATACAACCATGGTGTTGAAGCAAAATACACCAAACAGAGGATTTAGAATAAAAAGTCAGGGTTCAGGTGTAATCTATAACAATGGGGGTTACATCATAACAAATAAGCATGTGGTAAAGAATGCTGGTGAAATTGTCATCAGATTACATGATGGGAGTGAATATAAGGCAGAAGTTGTTGGTACAGATGAAAGGTCAGGTACAGCAGTATTAAAGATTGATGCTGAAGATCTAACACCGGCTAGATTTGGTAATTCCGATTCTCTGGAATTAGGAGAAATTGTTTTAGCAATAGGCAGTCCTCTCGGTTTAGGACAGACGGTTACAAGCGGTATAATCAGTGCGAAAGGGACATCAAACGTACAGGTTACGGGACTTGAAGATTTTGTACTAACAGATGCTACCATTAATCCGGATAGTTACGGTGGACCGCTTGTAAATCTTAACGGAGAAGTAGTAGGTATAAGCACTATACCACCAAAACAAACAGCTGGTAATGTTGGAATAAGCCTTGCAATTCCAATTAATGTGGTTAGAAAAGCAACTGAAGACCTGATTAAATATGGAAGGATTACCAGGGGCTGGTTAGGTGTTACTACCCAACCTGTTACTGCAGAATTACAAAAAGCCCTCGGACTTAAGAACGATCTAGGTGCCCTCGTAAGTGGTGTAGAACCAAACTCTTCAGCATCAAATGCCGGTATTAAGAGTGGTGATGTAATAATCAAGTATAATGGTAAAAAAATAAAAGACCTTCTTCATCTTAGAAGTCTCGTTAAAGGAACCGAAATCAACAAAGAAGTGGGAATGGTAGTAGTAAGAGATAGTAAAGAACTGACACTTAATGCTACGATACAGGAATCAACAAAAGCTAAAACAGGAGGCAAAAAAGATTTATTTAAAAACCTGGGAATGATTGTAAAAGATCTTACCAGCAAACAATCTATCAAATTAAAATACGAAGGTGAAGAAGGTGTGATTGTAACTAACATACAGAAGGAAGGTCCTGCATCTAAGGCGGGATTAAAAAAGGGCGATCTTATAATTGAGGTTCAGCACAAGCCTGTTACAAGTGTTGATGAATTTCATCAGGCAATCTTGAAGATTCAACAAGAAGAGGATATATTGATGTTCATTAAGCGACAGAACAAAACATCTAAGTTTATAGTTTTAAAACAAAAGAAAGATGTATAATTCAAGTTAGTCCGTCATCATGGATTTCTTGATATTAGCGTAGGGAGGGCAATGCCCATCCTGCAGTAGCAAAAATGGCACATCATTTACACAATACATTTACAATCATAATTAATACAACCATTGGAAAATAAATCTCCTGATGAAATTAAGAGAATAGTAGAAGCCCTTTTGTTTGCCGTTCAAGAGCCTATTTCAGTACGTAAGATAAGTGAAATCATTGAAGGTACTGAGGCGAAAGAGATTCGGGAAGTAATCCAACAATTGCGGGAAGAATATGACACCCATGACAGGGTATTCCAGATTGAAGAGATTGCAAACGGGTTTCAATTACTCTCACGCCCTGAATACCACGAATGGATATCAAAGATACGTAAAAAAAGTGGTGAAAGCAAGCTTTCACAACAGGCCCTGGAGACCCTGTCAATTATTGCATATAAACAACCTATTATCCGCGCAGACATTGAAGCAATCCGCGGTGTTCAATCCGGTCAGATGATCAGGACATTAGTAGAAAAAAGTCTTGTAAAGATTACGGGACGTGATGAGGTGTTGGGTCGCCCGCTCCTGTATGGAACAACCACAAAGTTCCTCGACCATTTCGGTTTGAAATCAATTAAAGACCTTCCCAAAGTAGAAGACCTGGAAATGCCGTAAAAGAATTTAAACGGCCTTCATGCCGAAGGATCCCAGGCAGCCATGTGTTTGAGTAATTTCCACCTCCTCTTTATGTCTGCCTCTGCCTGTTTCATAAGCTCTTTTGCAGCCTCCGGATTGTTTGACCTTAATGTCTTGTAACGATTCTCACGATAGGCGTATTCCTCAAACGGAGTTGAAGGGTCTTTACTGTTGATAACCAATGGATTCTTGCCCTGTGCCTCGAGTTCCGGATTATATCGATAGAGTGGCCAGTAACCACTTGTCACGGCCTTCTTCATAGCCTCTATTCCTTTACTCATATCCATACCATGTGCAATACAAACCGAATAGGCAATTATCAATGCGGGACCGTCATATGCGTCTGCTTCGATGAATGCCTTGAGTGTCTGAGCCGGATTTGCACCAAAGTTCACCTGGGCAATATAAACATTACCGTAAGTTGACATTATCATGCCGATATTCTTCTTGGGGGTTCTTTTCCCGGCAGCCGCAAACTGGGCAACTGCCCCCAGAGGTGTTGCCTTAGACATCTGGCCGCCGGTATTTGAATATACTTCCGTGTCCATGATCAATAACTTTATGTTCTCTCCTGTTGCCAGTACATGATCGACTCCTCCGTAGCCGATATCATAGCCCCAACCATCCCCTCCAACAGACCAGACAGATTTTTTAACGAGATAATCGGCAAGGGATAGCAGATTCCTTGCGTCAGGAGAATCTTTCCCGGAGAGCCTTTTCTTCAATTCTTCAACATGGCCTCTTAATTCATCAATACCCTCCTGTGTCGATTGATCCGCATTCTTGATAGAATCGCTCAATCCTTTTAAATCAGAATTCGAAGGATCTGATACAAGACGGTCAAGTAATTCCATTGCCTGTGTATGAAATTTATCCATTGTCTGCCTCATACCAAGGCCAAACTCGGCAGTATCTTCAAACAAAGAATTTGACCATGCAGGCCCTCTGCCATCATTCCTTGTTGTATAAGGGGTTGTCGGTAAATTTCCACCATAGATAGAACTGCAGCCCGTTGCATTCGCGATCATCAAACGATCACCAAATAGTTGTGTCATTAATTTTATATAAGGAGTTTCACCGCAGCCTAAACATGCGCCACTGTACTCAAAGAGTGGTTTTACGAACTGACTGCCCTTGACATTTGTAACCTTGAATCTCGATCTATCAGTTTCCGGAAGATTGAGAAAGAAATCATAATTTTCTGTTTCCTCCTGACGTACAGGTTCCTGAAGCTTCATGTTTATGGCCTTAACACCTTCAATCTTGTTTCCATCTGCATCCTTTTTCTGTCCCGGGCAGTTAAATACGCATGAACCGCAGCCGGTACAGTCCTCGGGGGCGACTTGCACAGTAAACCTAAGCCCCTTCATATCTTTGCCTGTAGCATCTACTGACTTAAATGCAGAAGGTGCATCCTTAAGCTGTGATGGGTCGTATGCCTTTACCCTTATGCTCGCATGCGGACAGACAAACGAACACTGAGCGCACTGAATGCAGGCATCAGGTTCCCATATAGGTATATTAACGCCGACATTACGCTTCTCATATTGAGTGGTTCCCGTTGGCCACGTACCATCGGCAGGCATTGCTGATACTGGGAGAGAATCTCCGTTGTCGGCCAGCAATTTGGCTGTTACATTCTTAACAAATTCAGGTGCATGTTCAGGTACCGGTTGCCGCATGTGTATTTTGCTGGTAGCCTTATCAGGAACCGGCACTTCGACAATATTCTGCAACGCCTTATCTACCGCTTCATAGTTCAAATTAACTATGTCCTCACCTTTTCTCATATATGTCTTTTTTATTTCAGCCTTTATTGATTTAACAGCATCCTCTTTAGGGATGATTCCGGAAATAATAAAGAATGCTGTCTGCATAATCATGTTTATCCTTGCGCCAAGACCAATTTCTTCTGCGAGTGAGATGGCGTCAATAATATAGAATTTCATCTTCTTTGAGATAAGCTGTTCCTGTACTTCAACAGGTAGCGTATCCCATACCTCATCCTTATTGTGAGACGTAGTAAGAAGGAACGTCGCTCCTTCCTCTGCGTATAAAAGCATGTCTATCTTGTCAGGGAAAGAAGGATTGTGGCATGCAATGAAGTTCGCCTTTTTAATAAGATACGGTTTGTGTATTTTCTCCTTTCCAAAACGAAGGTGTGATACAGTAGTTGCGCCTGATTTCTTAGAGTCATACACGAAATATGCCTGTGAGTAGTTGTCTGTTTCCTGCCCGATAATCTTAATGGTATTTTTATTTGCACCTACAGTGCCGTCAGCTCCCAGACCGTAAAACAGCGAGCGGAATTCACCCTTTTCGCCTATATCAAAAGACTCATCATGTTCAAGGCTGGTATTACAAACATCGTCCTTGATGCCTATTGTGAAATGATTTTTTGGTTTATCCTGTGAGAGATTATCAAAAATGGCCTTTACCATTGCAGGAGTGAAATCCTTTGAGCCCAGACCATAACGTCCACCGATGATTTTTGGATACCCATGTAATTTAGATATACCTTTGTCCATCATCTCACCAATGGCTGTCCTGACGTCCAGATATAAAGGTTCTCCAATTGCACCCGGTTCTTTGGTACGGTCAAGTACTGCGATAGATTTTACGCTTGATGGTAAACTCTCAGAGAAGGCGTTTATGTCAAACGGCCTGTAAAGCCTCACAAGAACGATTCCAAGTTTTTCTCCCCCTGCATTAAGCGTATTAACAGTGTTCAGAGCTACTTCAGCGGCAGAACCCATAACTACAATAATACGTTCTGCATCCGGGTCACCCAGATAATCAAATAGTTTATATTGCCGACCTGTTATGCCGGCAAATTTGTCCATTGCCTTCTGTACGATATCAGGGGTTGCATCATAATATTTGTTGACAGTTTCTCTTCCCTGAAAATATACATCCGGGTTTTGAGATGTGCCGCGAATGCTTGGGCGGTCAGGCGTAAGTCCTCTTTTTCGGTGAGCAATGACAAGGTCATCGTCTATCATGGCGCGCATATCGTCAAAACTGACTTCTTCAATCTTCTGGACTTCGTGGGATGTCCTGAAGCCGTCAAAGAAATGCATAAAGGGAATCCTGGATTCAAGTGTGGCTGCCTGGGAGATGAGGGCAAAATCCATTGCCTCCTGCACATTCTGGGAACACAACATGGCAAAGCCTGTAGAACGCGCAGCCATTACGTCTGAATGGTCTCCAAATATGGACAAGCCCTGAGCCGCAAGGGAACGTGCTGTTATGTGAAACACAGTTGGCGTCAGCTCACCTGCGATTTTGTACATGTTTGGGATTATTAATAGAAGACCCTGAGATGCTGAAATTGTAGTAGCCATAGCACCGGTGGTGAGGGAACCATGTACTGCCCCTGCAACACCCGCCTCTGACTGCATTTGACTGACCTTTGGTACAGACCCCCATATATTTGCCTGTCCTTTTGCAGATTTTGCATCACATATTTCTGCAATAGGCGATGAAGGTGTTATTGGATAAATCGTTATAATTTCATTAGTAGCATGTACTACGTGTGCACATGCAGTACAACCGTCAACTGTTACTGTCTTACGACTCATAAGTTTCTCCTTGAACTAGCTTAATTTGAAAGCTGATTGCTATATTATTTGTTGTAAAGCATAAAAACTAAATCTTCTGAGTTCTAATGTACCCACATAGATAGTTATCAGTACAAATTTGTTTCCAATTTAGTTAAAAACTTTAAATATAATGTATTTATTAGGAAAGTAAACAAAATTTTGATGTATGACGAGAGGGTATTAACCAAATCTCACACCTGTATTCTCCAGCAATAATTTCCTTGCCTTTTCCCCTGACTTTAATAACATGAATGAGAATCTTTATTATTTTTAAAGAATATGCTAACATTATGTTACGTATACCTCAACAAAGACGATTAATCCCGGCTTTATTGATGTTCAGGTGCCAAAATACCAGAAATTTCATTAACAATTGTTCCAAACAGAAGGGTTATCTGGCACTTATTCTATGAACGTGGCTAGTACCAATCATATTTTTTCAATACTAAGTACTTAATAAGTACTGGGTCGGAACCTTTTTGTTCCATAAATTGTTGTAAGAGGTGATGAATGGAAGAGTCTGCCAAAAAAGAAGACAAAATAAAGGAATTTGAATCAGCCGCTCTGGAACACATTGATTCGCTCTTTAACGTTGGAATGAGGATGACGAGAAACAGGGAGGAGGCTGAGGACCTGGTGCAGGAGACATATCTTAAGGTACATAGATTCTCACATACATTTAAAGAAGGTTCCAACCTGAAAGCGTGGCTGTTCAAAATATTACGAAATACCTTCATTAATTCATTTAGAAAGAAGATAAGAGAGCCGAAAGAAGTTCATTATAACGAAGTTGAAGATTTCTATTTATTTCACAAAATAAAAAGCGATAGAGCAAGCGAAGATTATTCAAGTGGTGACTCCACCGATGTTTATGAGTTTTTAGAAGATGAGGTGAAGAATGCGGTTGATAATTTGCCGATTGCTTTCAAGGAAGTTGTCTTATATTCGGATATTGAAGATCTCAGCTACGGAGAAATATCAGAGATTATCGAATGTCCGATAGGGACGGTAAAATCGAGGTTATTCAGAGCAAGAAGATTATTGCAGAAATCATTATGGAACTATGCAAATGAAAGAGGTTATTTAAAAGAAAAACAGGGGGGACGGAAATAATATGACGACTTGTAATGAAGCGATTGAACAGCTCCACGAATTCTTAGATAACGAACTTGATGATGGCAACCACTCAACAGTTAAGCAGCATATCGAAATGTGCCATAAATGTTGTGAGAAGTTTGAATTTGAGCAAAATCTGAAGAAAATTATTAAAGACAAGACTATCCTCCACAAAATACCTCAACCTTTACTGCAAAGTATTGCAAGCCAGTTGGCAGACCTGAAAGAAGAGCGCAGCCAGCCGGAACCAATAGTTCTAGAGCCAAAGGCAAAATACCAGACAGGAATCTTTGGATTTTTTACATTAAGACCGGCATTTGTAACAATGGCAATATTGTTGCCTATAACAATTACCTGCCTTGCCGTTTACCTCGTCTTCCTCCGGCCAACAGGTTTTTCACCTATTATTCAGGTGGCAGCAGAACGCCACGATAGTTTTGTTAATGACAACATGCATCTTGATCTTGTAAGTTCAGATAGAAATGAGATAAGAAGACATTTTAAGAATTTACAACGATCGAATCTTGCTATAAATGTTCCGGAATGTAACGGTAGTGAGACGAAACTCCTGGGCTGTAAGAATTCCAGTTTTGCTGGGAGAAGGAGTGCTTACGTTGGATTAAGCGGTAATCATAACAAGATATCTCTAGAGATGGTAAATGGTTCAGACATGAATTTAAATAAACTGAATCGTGAAATATTCAAAGGCAAATCATACCACTTTGGAAGATACAAGGGATATAATGTAGTTTTATGGAGACAAGGCAAGACGCTGTATAGCATGACTTCAACGATGAATAGAAGAGACCTTATGCGTGTAGCCAGTGAATCCATTCGTTCGTATGATAAATGATGTGTTATAGTGTTTTCGTGTGGTAGCGACAGTTAATTCAGCCTTAACTTTTACTCGTGCGAATTAATCCACCCTTGTTTCAAACATGAGCACATATCTTATCATATTCGCAAAGAGCCCGATCCCCGGCAAGGTCAAAACAAGACTCACCCCACATATTACTCCCACAAAAGCTGCTGAACTATATGAGGCATTTATTGCCGATACAATAAGTACTGCACTCAAACTGAAATGCGAGAGGATTACTGTTGCGTATTCACCAGATTATGCTGAGACAACATTCCAGAGATTATGCGGGCAGTCAGTAGATTATTTACCACAGAAAGGGCACAACCTTGGTGAAAGAATGAAAAATGCCTTCAAGCACTCTTTCGATAAAGGCTTCAAAAGGACCGTAATCATAGGTACAGACAGTCCTACTCTCCCTTTGTCTTACATAAGGGAAGCATTCGATGTATTAACAGAGGTTCCTGTTACAATAGGCCCTACTTTCGATGGAGGCTACTATCTTATCGGACTCTCAGCACAGGAAGATGCTCTCTTTGATAATATCGAATGGAGCACATCAAACGTATTCGGCCAGACCCTTGCAAGAATAAAGACTGCCAGCAAACAGTTGAGTATACTCCCTCCCTGGTATGATGTTGATACCCCGGATGGACTTGAATTCCTGCGGTCTCACCTTCTGTCAATGAAGATGAGTGGTAATGAAGATCTTCCCGAAAAAACCTTGCGATTTTTGAAGATTTAGATAGTTATGATTAAGACTGCAATATCCAGATATTATTTTACAAAGATTACCTTGTGTTTGCTGTTAACATTTCTCCTTCATACCGGGAATGTATGCTCCGAAACAAATAAATTTGAAGGGGAGGTGCTTAAGTACAATATCGGATTCTGGCTTTTCAAAAAGGTGGGGACTGCCACATTTAAATGTGAAAAAGACGGTGATAACCTGGTTGTAACGATTGACGCGCACACGGAAGGATTTCTTGGTAAGATTATTCATAGACACAACAACTATAGAACAACTATGGTAATTGATGATATCACTGACAGGCTTAAGCCAATCAATTCGTATGAAAAAAAGGTTAAGAGGAAAAAAGAGCGGGTTATGGTTGCTGACTACGATTACGTAAATAATATATGCAATTATAAGACATGGAGACGTGGAGTAGTTCACAAAGAAGGAAGCCTTGAACTGGAACCCAAAGGGTGTGATGACATGATATCAGTAACTTACAACTTCCGTAACGAAATATACGGTGAGGTGAAGGAAGGTTCCAGTTTCAATATTTCTACTGTGTATAAAGATAAATCTCCAAACTTTAGCGCTAATGTCCGTTCTGCTGAGGATTCGGATGAGCTATCTAAATGGCAAGATATTATTCCTGACATAAAATACGTGGTGGATGTAGCATTGGACCCTGAACTCCTTGACTCAAAGGAAGGCAAACTTGTCGTATTGCTTACGGATGATTTAATACCGGTTGGATATGTGGCAAAAGATGTTATCGGATTCGGTGATTTGTATGGCTTCCTGGAGGAAGATGTAAATTAAGGCTTTTGGTCTTCTGGTAGCGGGGATTCTGCAATTGCCCATTCAAGTCTTGACAGGATAAACAACCCGGCTCCGGTCCATATCAGCTCCCTGAACCTTCTTAATATTCCAAATGTCAGGGCGATACTTGCGCTTAGTTTCAGACTCACAAAAATTGCGATAATGCCTCCTTCCTGACCGCCAACACTCCCTGGTATAAATGATGTAACACCTCTTGCAGCAGTTGAAAGTGATTCGATAATATAGGCGGAAACTGTATTAACCGGTATGCCTAAGAGATAAAGAATCAAGAATACTTCTATCAGACCTGCCATCCAGCCAAGAAAGCAATAAACAAAAGAGTAAAATGCCTTCTTTTTGTTATGACTGTAAAACTGGTATATATTTTTATCAAGCTCAATTAACCTCTCTTCCCTCTCCTCAATATAACGTATCCTTATCCTGAACATTCGTAACAGTTTCAATAAAAAAGCAAAGATACCCTGTCTCTGGATGAAGATAATGAATATTATTATAGGTATACCCAATAGTATAATTGCAATCGAACTTGCCAAATGAGAACCTGATACATTTAATTTAAGCAGAAGAAAGACGACTCCGATCATCACAAAGATTATCTGTGATACTATCAATATTGTTTTCGAAATGACAACAGAGGTCATTCCATCTACCATTGATATGTTATGTTTCTTCAGGAAATAAGCTTTCATTGGTTCTCCGGCAAAATTTGCGGATGGTACTATCCAGTTTACTGATTCACCGGCAAGTCTTATTAAGAAGAGGTCTTTAAGGCTTATCTTTACTTTTGTAAATGCATATTTCCAGCCCATTGTGTCGAGGGCAAAAACAAGAAAGTATGGTAAGGGTAGAAGCAGGATCTTCCACTTTAGAATGCTGAGATGGTAATAAAGAGTTGAGGGGCCAACCTTGTAAATCAGCCAGAAAAGTATAGCACTGCCAACAACCAGCAATAATATTTTGAATTTCTGCTTATTTTTCACTAATCATTCTTGTTGTAT
>Ga0207986_1000248_pt1 | contig 26420 bp, 37 predicted proteins | sample ETNtaG_26_FD_185764 | JGI IMG/M metagenome (GOLD analysis project Ga0207986, IMG submission 185764) | Marine microbial and viral communities from oxygen minimum zone, Eastern Pacific Ocean - ETNP201302SV89 (SPAdes) (version 2) | ecosystem: Environmental > Aquatic > Marine > Oceanic ... | reverse complement strand
ACCCAAGCTGTACTGCCGGAAAGTGCCATACCACCCGAACTTTCAGTTCTTACTTCTGATTGAAGTAAAATCTGATTTGAACCTGTTGCAGTCTTAAATCTAAATTCTACTGTATCTGGTTTTCGACTAGTTCCATATGCCCCCCACTGATTATCACTCCAAAGTGTTTTAACATATTGACTTCCCTTAAAATCAATTGCCTTTGAAAATTTTCGTGTAACACCATAAGATAATTTAGAAGTTTGTGTGTCTTGTAAATCTGGTCCACCATATTCTCTTATTCTTAATATAGAAGATGGAATACCATAACAATTTATAAGTGCTCTAAGAGCTTTCTCTGTTCCCTTAGTTTTTATAAAGTAAGGATTATTTTCAACAATTCTTTTCCAAATTTCTCTTGAAATATCTTTTTCTGAAGTTACCGATCTTACACTTGGATCAGAACCTGTTATTTCTTTTCCTAAAACATATCTCGGTAAATTAATAATATCCTTATTTGTCTTTAAAGTTGTTCCAAGTGACTTCCCTACATTATAAACCAAGTCCTTTGAATATCCTCTATTTAACTCTCTCCGTCTATCGTGAATGGAGTCCATATTTTTAACATACATCCAAACATTATCAAAATGTTGTGCCGTCATTTTCATCATTTTCAAAAATGGTTCATTCTCTGTATCATCTGTTATATGATTTGGTAACATATTCATAAAGTTACCATCGTTCTCTATATCATATAATGAAGCAGATTCTATTTGCTTGTCATACCATACACTCGCCTGAGATGAAGTAGTCGCTGCTAACATATAAGGACTTGATTTTGTTCCGGCACCACTTGTTTTAGGCCAAGAAGAATCAAGAGTTAAAATATGTTTTGATCCTGTAGTAAAAGATGAACTCTCAAAATATAAATACCGTTCATAACCATCAAAACTATTAATCATTTGTCTTTTACTTACATTTTGTTTAGATACATCAACTCCAGATCCTGTTATTGTTCCGAAGTGAGTACTTTGACTTGTAGCACTTTCTATTTGTTCTAATTTGTATTTAAAATTCTGAAGTCTTTGTTTTGCTGAACTAAAATTAACAAAGTTTTCATATTTGTCGTATTCAACATTTAATAACGCGGTATTAGCAAAACTACCACTAAGAAGTTCATTCTCTATCTCTTCTCTAATATCATCGTCCGCCGTTACAATATCATCATAAGTTTGAAATGTCGTTTCCCTCTTCCCAACTGGACTATCTATTACGTCCATATTTGGAGATCGTAAAACAAGAGTTCCTACTTCTTGGTCTATAAATGGAATTATAACAACTTCATCTTCATATGGATCTGCCATTTCCTTAACAACATAACAATAATCCTTTTCAGATATTCCTGCTGGTAATGGATCATATAACTTATAAACTATAGAATGTGGATATTCTTCAAAAGTTGTATCATCTCTTTGCCAATTTACAGCTAATGCTAAATTTGGATTATCAAAATGTAATAAAGTTGTAAGGTCTTTTTTAGCCTTTGTTCTATAAGCAGTTTTCCATTTACTAAATTTTTGGTTCTCTGTTAATTCATTCAATCCACTTTGTTCATATGGAATTCCAAGTTCAGTTCTTTTATCATCATAAGAATCTGCAACTCGTATAGTATCTCTGTCTATTACTTCTATTATTTTTGATTCAAATCTAAGTTTCTTTCCATCCTTTACATATGCGTCCCAAATAACAAGTTTTCCCCCAATCATTTTTTTTGTAAACCCCGCATCATCATTTCTTAAATCTGCATCAAGTTTAGTTTTGTCCTTTAAATCAAATTGAATGTCCCCCCACCCTGCAGCCGAAATGGGCGTATATTTTCTATGAGTTTCTGCTAACTCAAAAAATTCTCTTTTATAAGTTTCATCATTGATGATAGTGGGGACTAAACGAACTTCAGTTCTTGAAGAGGAAATTTTATCTATATAATATCTGTTCTCTTTTGAAAATAATTCTTTACCACGATCTGCAGCTGCTTTTTCTCCAGCAAAAGTTCTACCATCTTCATCAACCCAGTTCTTGCCAGAATAAACTTTTCCTTCACCATCCAATAAAACATCTGAATCTGATCCTCCCAGCCGTCTGAAGAAATAATATTTAACTTTATATTTACCACTCCTATAATCAAGACTTCTTAAATCCTTACCTGGTTTTAAAACTATTTCTTTATTTTTAACTTCAAAATCGGATGTAATCCCAGTATTAAGATATGTACCATCCATATCATAGACATTAAATTCTACAAAATCATTTAGGTCTGATCCAAAAGTGGGGAATTCATAGCCAGAAACTCCAGCTTCTCTAACTCCACCAAATCCTAAAAGTTTGCTATCTTTTTCTTTTATTTCTATTGGCATATTTTAACTTACAAGTTCTGTAATTTGTCTTTTTATGATATTATCTACCGAATCTCTTCTATAAATTACTTTTTGATTGGGAGCAGCAACGGTTTGGGTAGGATCTTCAAGTGCTTCCTTTGTATTAACATCTTCATAGGACAACATAGCTCCAAACTCGTCCCTTGTTGTTGGCACTGCATCTGCTGAAGCAAGACTTGCCATCTTTTCTCTTGCCCTAGTAAGCTTACGTTCATATTCTATTTCATCGGCTATATGAAGTTGTTTCCAATATGCATTTTTTTTGAGTTCTTCTAGTGTATACGGCATTTTATCTCACCACTTTAAATTCAAAATCCTCATCAAAATATTGATCTGTTTCGTCTGTAGTTCCACTACCACTTTGTACTCTATATGTAATTTTATAATACCTTTCTGGTTGTAATCCATTCATCCAAAAATTAAAATAATTACCACTTGAATCACAACTAAGTCTTGAACCACTTCCAAATGGAACTATTGTATCTTCTGTTAAAGCGTCTCGTACTGAATAAAAAGAACTTGCACTTGGTAATGCTTTAACAACCAAATTATCTGACGTAGTGGAAAATGTTTTTGTAGGATATCTTTCTCTACCTACTAATCTAAATCTCACTTTAGAATTTTCTTTGTACTCTGGTCTTAAACCTTTCATATAAAGAACCATATCTTCTACGTTTGCTGAAGAAAGAGAAGCTGTTAATGATCCAGTAACCCATTTAGAATCATCCCACATAACTTCAAGTTTCGGGGGATAAACTGTGTGTGTTTCTCTTGAAAAGAATTTAAAATGTCCCAAACGAGTTGAATTTCCTTCTGAAGTTGATGTATCTGTATTTCCAATACTACCACTCCTCTTAACTATAAATCCTTCGTTTGGATAAGCTGAACTTGACTTTATCCAATGGTTTACAATATCAGTAACATCCATTCTCATATCAGTTGTTTCATGGTCAAAGGACTGTGATGCCTGAAATCCACTTCCACTATACCAAGTTCCACCTGTACTGTTAGAACCACTTACCCATTGGTCTCCAGTTGTTTCTCCTGTTCTATATCTCCAACTAACTCCTTCAGTAGTTTTTGGACTATCATAAAACTTACCTTCCCCCATAGTCCAACTCTGACTGACTGGATATGCATATAAAAGATCATTAGCAGTTAATTCAGATGATGCGGCATCATATAAATTCAAATAATATTTTGTTTTATTAACACCTGTAGTGTTTGCTGGAATTGTACTATTCTGAATTGATTCTGAAATTGTAGTCAAGTTAAATTTAATCAAAATACGAGATGCATTTACAATGGTTGCTGTATCATTCATGTGTTTAGAAACTTCAATGATTTCATCAAGACCAGTATTTTGACTCTGTGTTACTGTTCCTTCGTAAAGTGTAGCATCCTTTTGTGCGAATTCAAAATAGTGCATTTACATCACTCCTATTATCTAGGGGTTACATCGGCATCGCCGATTGCTCTTCCCTCTATATCATTATTGGGATATTTAATTTCAAAAATACTCGGGTCCATTGATGGATATATTACTCCATTCTTTGTAGCAGATTCCATATCATACATATTTCCTGAATATCCATCTGCCTTTTTCCATTTGTTTGTTATTATTACAGGCAAACTATTTGGATTATCATCAACTGGTGGAACAATAGAAGCAACTCCTTCTACTTGATAAAGTCTATTTGCTATTTCTGCTACCATTATGGGCTGATTTATTTGCCTCTTTTCAATATCAAAATAGTTCTTTACTTCATTTATACATTTTAATATAACTTCATGCTTATTATATCCTCTCATTACCATAGCAGTAAATTTAACTCCAACATTAATAATCCAAGCATCTTTAATATTAATAGAATCAGTTATCATTCTAAATTGATTTATATAATTTCTAAGATTTTCTTTTACTGCAGTATTTAACCTCGTCAATTTTGTGCTGGAATCATACCCAATTACATACATATTCAAAGCTAATGGATTTGGAATCCTTGTGGTTATTTGACCAAGTGGTTTTCCCATATCTTCTTGCGTAACTGCTCTGTTTTTACCTCCAACATTTACTGTTGAAAATTCTAACTGTTCATCTGGTACAAAATAAACTTTTGCTATATTTCCATACTTCGCTGGTAATGTATAAGCTCTAAGAATATAATCTTCCTTAGTAACTGCTCTACCTTGTGCCTGAAAGTAAGCAAGTGCATTTGTTCTAATTTCTATATTAGTTTCTATTCCTCTACCTCCCGTAGCAGGAATTGGATTAGTTACTCCAATTGAATCTTTAGCAGTTTGAACTTTAGTTGTATCAAGACCATCCGTATCTATATCATAACTTATAGATGTTACATTTACTATATCTCCCTGTGGAACATTATCTACAACGCCGCCACCATAAGAATACTTTACAGTTAAAGTTGTATTGGATGGTGATTGTCCGTAAGCCTCTGTTTTTAAAAAATTGGTTGGATCGAAAAATTCATTCAATTTTGTTGGACTTCCTGGTAGATTAGAACCTACTTCCGTTGGATTTGGAATTATTTCTTCGTCAGCGTTAGCAGATGTGCCTGCTCCAAATCTTAATTCTGTTCTATTATCACCCCTGGTATAAGTTGTAAATCTTCGTGGTGTCTTAACAAGTTTTAAAAGATATGGAACATCACTACCATATTGTGCTAAATCCGTATCTTCTTTTGCAGAATTTTCTACATCTGCATAAATTGTATCTTGTGCTAAAAATGGAACTTCATACCACTTATTATTATCACTATCAGTGACACTTATAACTTCTAAAACATTCTCATTACCAAGAATTATCCTATCATATTGTTCTGCAGATGCAAATACAAATGTTTCACTAGTTACATTTCCACTAACTACTCTCACACTTTTTTGTAACAAGTATGTAGTTGGAAGACCTGCAGCATAATCAAAAATTTCAACTGTCATTGGACTAAAAGAGCCTGAATACTTAAAAGTAATATCTTCAGTTGTTCTAAATGTAACTCCAGTTGATGAACCCTGAACTAACATTCCTTCTGGTATCTTCAACCCATAATCCAAATCTGGTTTAACATTTACTCCTGTTCCAGTAGCTGGAACTGTTTGAAATACATCAATTACCGCTAATGCTGGAGCTGATAATCTTGGTTTATATCCAAGAGATTGAGCGATTTTAAATATAGAAGTTCTTTCTTCGGAATATGCCAACATTGATTCTTTAAATTGATTATCTATATAATATGAAAGAACGTCTCCTACATATGATGCCATTTCAATAAACATCATACCAGGAGATGATTCATTAAAATCATTATATGTATTTGGGAAATATATCTTAGCAAATTCAATCAAATCATTTCTAAATGTTTGAAAATCTTTATTTAAGTATCTTACTTCCTTACTGATATTCTTTGCTGGCATTCAAATTCTCCTAAAATCCTACTGGCAATATAAACGTTAATTCTTCAAGTCGATCTGGCTCAAACGCCAAACCAAATCTTAGTTTAATATGGGCTTCATTCTTTGTTTGAGCATCATATACATCAGGTTCTTGTATTTCTATACTGTCAAGAGTAATATATGGCAACCACTGTTCTATCGAATCTCTAATTGCCATTTCCACTTCATCTATAAAATCATCATCTACTTGTTCAAATAAAAGATGATGTAATCTTGAACCAAATTCTGGTTGATTTACTCTCTCTCCAGGTATAGTCAACAATAAGTTTCTGATGTTATGTCCTGCCTGTTCTAAAGAAGTTTTGGTTTGTTTAAAAAATCCTTTAGAACTATATCCAAGAGGCAAACCAATTCCTATAAAGGTATCGGGATCTAAATCTTTTTCTCTTGCACTCTTAGGCATTGTTTCCTTTTACATTATCCTTTTTATTTATTACTTTCATCAAACCACTATAATCTCGTGTTAATGCATCAACAACTTCTTCTGATACATCATCTACTGATTTTCCCATATCCTTAATGGTTGATACTGCAGCAACTTCTCTTTTTCTTTCATCATTACCACCTACCTCATTTCCATATCCAACAAGTTCTGCCATTCTATCCGATGTAAATGTTCCGCCACCCAACGTTGGATAAGGTTCAGTTCCATCTCCCTGTGGAACTCCACCTTCAGTCTTATTTAATACTTCATTCAAAACTTGATTTCCAGTATAAAATACTTCCTTTTTCTTTTTAGGTTTTGTAACTTTATCACTTTTCTTTAAGGATTTCGTAGGAACAACTTTCTTCAATTCAATAGATTTATCTTCGTTAATAAATATCCTATTTATTTCTTTTTTGATTTCTCTACGAGCTATCTCTGCTATTAACTTAACCAAGTCATTTTTTGTTAATGTGGCCATTTTTTAATCTCCTTTTTATTTCGCTAATTTTTTTAATTTTTTCCCGATGCTTTTTGCCTTTTTCCCCAATCTTTTGACTCTCCGACCATCTTTTTCAATAAGGTCTACTAATTCGAGTTTCTTTTTTTCCGCTATTCCCATTAACAAGTTTGCTGCCTGGTTTGGAGCTCCAGGTCCATAAAGTGATAACGCTTTTTGAACTAAAATTACTGCGTCCGCGAGTTTCTTTGCTATTTTAATCGCTTTTAGTACCGCTTCTACATCTTTAATTGCCTTTGCAAGTGGTTTAACCTGTTTTGCAGTTTTTGAAGCTTCATCTTTTACTATTAACTTCCCTTCATCAGTAAGCTTACCATCATCATCAGCCACCTTTACTATCTCACCTTCATGCTCGATTTCTTTCTCTTTCAGCATCTGTTGTTTTTGAGCTAATAACAAGGCTAATTTATTGTCTGTTGTAGTTAACAGCATATCCATTCCTCTTATTTTCTTCCGAATCTTTTTAACCAGTCCCACTCTATTTTACCTCATATTGTTTTAACAAACTTACTGAAGAAATTAATTCCCAAATTTTCCCGTATACTATTTAAATGATTTTCTATTTCGCCAAGTGTCTCCCCGTCAACTTCAGGAATAACCCTTAACAAACCTGCAAGCACTACCATCTGATCTAAAATATCTTTTAATGTTCCCGCCAATTGTTGTCCCTTTACAACTGGTTCCAAGGCTGGGGGATTTGATAGCGACCAATCGTTAGCTTTATATGTCCATTCACCATTATCCTTTTCATCTTTCTCCCACATATCTTGATCAAAAAACCCCACCTTAGAACTATAACCTAATGAAATGCCTCCTCTAAAAAAACCAGGCCGTTTTCCCTCTTCCGCTCCAGGTGGAGTAATTGTTATCACACCAGGCCAAAAACCCTCACTTGGATCAAATTCAAGACTGTCTTTTCCAATTACAACATCTGGACTGTTAAGATTTACCTTCCTATCAGCATCAACAGTAAATGACTTTTTTGTAGACCAACCAATTCCTAAAGCAGAATATCCAAAAATTTCATTTAACTTTGAATTAAAAATAATTCTGTCTGAATTTAAAATAATTTGTTTTCCACCATCTTGAGCCCCTTTATCCTCATGAATTTTAGACATATTTGTATGATTTTCTGCGTTAGAAAATTCTATATTCAAATCTACTAACGATCCTGTTATTTCAGGATCAGCAGTCAACCAAATAGAAGAACCATCTGCATTTATATCTTCTTCTACTGGTTTTTGGAATTCGTCTAAATAGGATACATCTGTTCCAAATTTTTCTGCATCCATAAGTTGTCCAGCTTTTATTTTTATATTTGGAGTTATTTCTGCCCAATTACCACTACTGAAATTAATTGACTGTCCTTGTCTTCCATGAAAAATTATATCGCCCTTTTTAGCTTTAACTTGTCTAACTTTATCCTGTTTTTTAAACTCACCCACTTCAAAATCACTAAAATCTTCTGTAAATGGAGACCATTTTTCTGATATTCCTGGGAAGGAATTTGAATTAACAGAGTTAAATAAATTTAATTTCTGGGTATAATACATACCTGAAAAATATTCATTGATATTTTTCAACTCCCATGTCGGATCACCAAAATATTTAACTACAATTACATATTCTCCTGGTATAGGATAATCTTTAATATTTGGTTCTAATGGTCTAATGGCTTTAAGTGAATCATCATCCCCAGGTAAATCTCTCCCACTTACTACTGGTCTGGCTTTTATCGCCCCGAAATAAGAATAATCTGGGTTGTCTGGCCCCCCTGGTAAATCTTCATCTTTAAGTAAAACTTGCACCACTTCGGCGGGCTCTAACTCATAAAATTCTGGAGTTTTCTGCATTTTTTTATTAAAATTATACAGTTTTTTATAAGAAGGAACACCATCTGGTATTGCTACATATTCGTCTTTTCTATTTACTTTATATGCCATATTAATCTAATTTAGATACTGATTCTATTTCACTCGCCATTTTATCTGAATGTTCCTGTAAATCTTTTACAGTTTCACCCAATCCTCGCATTAACTGTTCTTTCTCATTATCACTTAATCCAAACTCATCATCGGATCCAGCCCGCTGTTCGGCTGCAATTAGTTTCTGTACAATACCTGCAAGTTTAACTAACTGGTCATCATTCTTAACATTAATGTCGAGATATTCTTTTATCATAGGGATTAACTGAACAGCACTGTTTCCATCCTTAATAAACTTACCAAGTTCTTTTATTAGGATTTCCAGTTGTTCTTTGTTGCGTTTGGAATTATCATAAATATCCCTAAATAAAGAAGATAAACTCTTACCTTCAAAAATTTCAAATTCTGTGCTCATTGTTTGATTCCTTGATTAGACAACATACTATAACTCATTATAAATATATTTAATATGAAAAATGATTGTAGGGTTTTTGATATCGTATATAAGTATATAAAATCTCCGTTTATACAATATATATGATAATTATTATATGAAATGGAGAAAAGGTCCCCATTTTACTATGAACTAACGGAGAAATAGCCATGGAGGAAATCATCGGTACAGTCAAAAGTTGGGTGGACGACATAGTTCATCTAATGACCTCTTTTATAGCAATCGGAGCCGTAGGCGAAGTATTGTTTGGAAGTGGAGTCTTTGGCGTAAATGTTATTGGTAATCTAACAGCAATTATAGATAAGTTTGGCAGTTCTGGTTTTGCAGGATTAGTCGCTTTATTGGTGTTAGTGGGTTTATTCCGTAAATAATACCCATTAGGGAATACGTAAAAGGGGATTCTAACGAATCCCCTTTTTTTGTGCCTTATATTTTAAAGTATATTCTAAAAAATAGAACCTGTATTACTTGTATCTATTTGACCGTATGAAAGAAAGTCCGCATAAAGATTACTCTGAATTCGTTTCATCATATTAACTACTCTTGTAATATGCTGTGTATTTGTTCCCGTCATTTCACGAATCAGAATATAAAGTGCTTTCTTATTGAAATTTTCTATATCCTTTCTTCGTCTAAATAATTCCAATACTGCATCTGCTATATTCACGTCTTTCTGTCTTTTAAAAACATTATTCAAATTATTATCCCAATAATCTAACATTTGATAAACAAACTCTTCGTGCATATCTCTGCCTTCTTGTAATGACGATTCCGCATCTACATTTCTTCCATAATCCAATCTATCCACAGGTCCGTGTGTTTTATATTTTTTATAATTGTTGTTATTATGTAAAATCAAATAATTCTTAGCAACAATACTAAAATAAGAAAAGGCTTTTCCTTTACCAGATTTAAACTTATGCATATTCATTACAAGAAAAGATACCACTTCATGCTTTACATCTTCACTCGAAACATCAAAATAATAAAACTTAAATGTATGAATAATATTCTCTACAAGTTTATCAAATGGATAAGCGATGTGATCATTATAAATCCTATTTCTAATAACTGGGTCATCACTGTTATTATATCTAACAATCGCGTCCTCTGTTCCTTGAGTAAAATACATATTCTTTTTAGATTTGGGTTTTGCCATTATTCTTCCTCCAATATTTGTTCACCTAAAGATCCTGTTAATTCATTAATTACGTCTTTTATACCTTCAAATATACTTCCAATTTCATCGTCTGCCTCAAAATGACCAGTAGAATCAATTGCCTGTAAATTATTACTAGTTTCTAATATTCTATTAGAAAATCCTTCCATCCAAGTTTCTAATAATTCAACTTTACGAGTTAGATTCCATATTATATAACTACAAACTCCAAGTAAAACTACAGTTAATCCTAATACTATTTCTACAATCATTTTAATTTTTCCAGTTCTTCAGTTACTTCCTGTAAAGCGGACGGGCATACACCACACTTCAAATCATTTTCCCAACAATGCCAATATATTCGTGGAATATCTTCACAATCATCATCAAAATCTTCACATATATGATCTGGTACTGACTTGTAATCTATAGATGATCTTGTCTTGCCTTTTACCCAACCATAACTTGACATAAATCCTTTCATAACTGATAAATCATTTGTATCTATTTTCATTATTTATCTCCAAATAATTCTTCAAACAAATCTTGACTTCTTTGTTGAAGTTCATTATCTACTTTCTTTTTTTCTTTAGGTTCTTTAATTGCTTCTTGAACTCTTTCTCTAACTATCCTATCTTCTTCTTCCTCTCCTCTTTTCCACTCATCATATTCTACTCGTGTAGCCATACTATCCGCCCAATGTAATACATAACCAATATTAGACCGCAATTGATAGTCTGGTATATACGACTTAAAATATTTAGCATTTGCATCATCATACAATCCATCAGCCAATTTAATTCCCATAGTTTCATTTACAGTACATTGAAGTCCAAAATATTGAAGTAACCACAATGCTCTATCTGGAACTGCCATATAAGCTAGTTCAGGATTGTGAGTAAAGATTTCTCCTCTGTTTTTTACGTGCCAATCACTGTCTTGTGGAATATAATAATCATATTCTAAATCACCAATCTTACCTAAATCGTGATGTAGTGCAGCAAATACTAATTCTTCATCTGTATAATCTTTTGTTCCTCCTACTTCTTCAAGTAAATCAGATATTTTCTGTGCTAACTTTACAACGTGAAGGACGTGTTCTACATAACCACCCGAGTGAGCATAATGAAAATGTTTTTTCCCACTTGCTGGTGCCATACACATTCTATCTTCAAAGTAATCATACATCTCAAGCAATTTAGTATGTCTTTCGTCATCTTCAGTATCTATTTGAGAAACGCGTTTCTCATACTTCGAAGCAAATGTATCATCTATAACCTGTACTAATTCATTCCAATTATCTTGGATTTGTTCTGGTGTTAATTGTTTCATTTATTCTCCATTTATTATTTTTTACTACAAAAAGCAATGTGATTTCCAGCCTTCGGAACACTTACTTCTTCAATTTTATTAAAATTATTTTTTAGTTGTTTAAGATATTTTTGATATGATGATTCAGAAATCCAAGTATTAAAAACTGCATGTCCATTCTTATCCAATATATCATTAAGTCTGTAATAAAATTTATTGCTTCTTAAATGTCTTGGAATTTGAAAATCATTAAAAACATCAATAAAAATCAAATCATATTTTATATCAGTTTTCATAACATATTCCAAAGCATCTTCAATAATTATGGACACTCTTTCGTGTTTTGGCAGAAAGAAATATTCATGTGAAATTTGTTTTAACTCCGGAATAAGTTCTACTACATCAATTTGAAGTTCGGGAAATCTATGAAATAAGTGACTTGGAATTGTTCCTGCTCCCAATCCTAATGCTAGAACTCTTTTAATATTGGGTTTCTTATCTACAATAGAAACCATATCTCTTATATATTTTGTTTGCAATCGAAATGGACTTTTCAATTTTATAGAAGATTGTCTAATAGAATTTCCAAATCGTAAATGTCTAACATATTTTTTATCTATCACTTGGATTTTAATATTTTCATATTCAGTTTCGTAAATAATTTTTTCTTCCATTTATCAATTTTCCCATTTAAATACATAATGTGGTATTTCAACATCATTTAATATTTGTTTATATGTTCTTAAACTTTTCATACTGAAAGCCCCACCAAAATAACCATCTACAATTCCTCGCTCATATATATCTTTAACTGTTATATAATGAATTAAAGCTCCCATTCTTTTTTTAATCTCTTCAAATTCTTTTTGTTCCACCTCATTTGTCAACTGAGAATTTTTTTCATATATAGTATGTCCAATTGATTTGTTAATTATTTGATGTGCTAGTTTACCATTAATTATATAAACACAAAATCCAACTGGAATATCCTTATATGTAATCAAATAATAAATTGTATTTTTATCTCGCCAAAATGGATATTTTAATATTCCTTTAGATAGTTTATGCCATCCCTTGTGTGTCCCCTCTATCGTTGTTTTCCATTTATCAAATCCTTTACTTATCATTTCAATTTCATCTGTTTCCTCTTTTAAAACTTTCCATTTCAAATTTGACATTTTTAACATTCGATTTATGCCTTTTTTAGTTCTCCATTTATTTTTACTTATCTTTTCACAATTAGATGGAATGTGACTATAAAAATTATAAGAATCAATTTTTTCGCTTAAAGTATATCCCCAATCTTTTAACTTTTCTGCTTCAGAACTATTAGAACTTATCTTATTAATCAAATTCTTCTCAATTAATTTCAACAATACAGTTCGTTCATTTTTACAATTATTATTAATACTAATAGGGAGCCCTTCTACTCGGGTATAAACTGTCTTGAACATCTGAACTCTTTTCAATACCATTATTATTAAATCTTCATTGTACTCAATTGTTATAATTTTCCTTTGCCAATCTTTAGCAATCCTATTATATTCATGTGAAAATTCTGCTGGTAAAACTCCTTCGTATCCATATCTATTTTTTCTGGTGTCATTAAAATAATCAATAAATTTTTTAGATGAATACCGAGAAAAATCCATAGCCTTTTCTAAAAAAAATTCTCTCTCAGATATTTTATTTAAACCATCCCATTTTATACAGGGATCTCTTTCAAGTAAATTTAATTCTATCCCCACACTCACCTCAAAAAATTAGTATTTCCAATTACCCAAAAACATACATTTTCTTTTTTCGGATTAACAATATTTTCTTTAAGCATTAAATCGTAAGCTTTCGATTCATATATTCCATCTAATTCTAAATCTTTATCTATTTCTTTTATCATAACTTTACTGTATGGATAACTTCCCATATAATATTCAAATTTGTCCCAATACTCCCACTTCATATAATTCATACTTTTCTGAATAAACTTTCTTCTATCATAACCAAATGGTTGAATGGCTATTACTCTAAAATCCCTTTCATATTTTAAGATTCCAGTCATAATTCCAACAAAGGATACTGCACTTCCAAGATTAACAACTAGAGTATTAATTTCATCAGGTATATTAGAAACTTGTTCTGCTATAATATCAACTATCGATTCTTTGTTACTCTCTATATGATATCCAAATAAAATCTTAAACATTGGAGTTTCTTCAACTAACGTATTTAACCGTGAATATAATACATTATTGAAAGCTTGAGTTTTACTTAATAGAACCACTTCAGCCCCAAACTCCTCTGAATATTGAAGAGCTTTATTTTCTTTAACCGCTTTCTCTACTGTAGTATTGCCAATTCCAACTATTGACTTAAACCCAAACTCCTTTGCTACTCGTGCTACAATCGGAGATTGTGGAGAATGAATAGATGCCGCTGTAATTAAAGTAGAATTATATTCTTTCTTTATTAATTCTTTGTTTTGTTCTACTAAAGCATAACATTGTCTCACTTTCCCTCCAGAAATCTCAAAGTCTGAAAATGGTTTAAATAAATCTTCCCTCTTAAACCAAATTTCGCCGTGTTTTTCTATTGGAGATAATTCTCTATAATTTATCATTACATCTTAAATATACAACATTTTTAATGAAAAGTCAAGGACTTTTTTAAGGTTTCCAAAACACAAAAATTGGTTCGTATTTTCGATAACTACCATCAACCTTTACACAGTTTTTTACATTCTCTGGATTCAAACCAGTCATTGTCGTCATTAACATTTTGAGTTTGTCTTTGTATTCACCACCAAGAGATTCAACAATATCAATACTATCTTGTTCAAGTGGATGATACTTATCTTTTCCAATTTTGATATCTGCAATATTCCACAACAAATATCTATTTGGTTTTAAATATTCATATGCAGTAGTCAAAGTTGGCCTTAAAAAATTATCTCTCCAATTATCATACTTAGGATATAACTTATAGCTTTGTTCTTCATCTTCTGAGTATTGCTCTCTATCAAAGTATGGTGGGCTCGTGAAAACTAAATCAAGTATATCCTTATACGTCTGAAACTCTGGATTGTTCCCAATAAATTCACTTCCATCTTGAAATATATGATAAGTATTCTTATCTTCTTCCCAAAATGGATTTGTTTCTAATACCTCATTATTAAAAAAGTCTGCTACATACTCGTATCGTGTCTTACCTAACTCGTCTATGTAATTGTCCGTGTTAGGGTCTGTACCAATATAATGAATTCGTTTGAGTGATGACATAGCTCCGAGAATACGACCGCCCCAACCACTACTTGGATCATAAATATTTAATGGTTCATCTTGTTCTATATGTTTTGTATATCTCTCATATATCCAACGAGCTGTTAATGGTGGGAAATTTACAGCTGGTTGGCCAAGTCCTAACCTAAATGCCTGTATTCCAGCTGGGAATAACTTTTGTCCACGTTCAAATCTATGAACTAAGAATTTATATTTCTCATCATCAAGTTCTATTGGAAGATTTGTCTTATGTTTGTAGGGGAGATTTTCTATCACAAATTTTGATAGAGTTAAATATTTCTCTTCTACTGAATCCTTTTTATGTTGAACTACAAAATAATTTTGTGGCAATAACTCATTACTTAAAACACATTTAGACCAATTATACATTGAATCTCTTTTTAAAATTCTACGAATGACCTTCTGAAATTTATCTTTATAATCTTCGGTAAACCAATCATATATAGAACCATTATTAACACGAGTTTTTAACATTGTAGGAAAAAATTGATTTACTGCAGAACCAAACTTATTATAATTTCTTATTACATCATATTCACCAGTATCTTCGTCCTTTGTCAAGAATTGTTTTTTACCTTGATGTAATGGATATTCTCTAAGTTTTTGAAAATTCTTTTTTATATCTTTGGTATTTTGACCAATAGTTGGCGGTATTCCTTTTTCATCCCACTCAGATAATATAAATAAACGAAGAGACTCTATCCAATCGGATGTTTGTTTATCATCCATCCAAAGAAGTCTTTCAAAATTTATATTAATATTTGATTCTAATAGATTACTACGTTCATAGTAAAACTTCAATAATAAAACCCTTTATTGTAATGTCCACGATGTTGTCTTAAAAATTTGAGCATTTGCATACTTATATGGTTTAACATCTGTCGATTCAAGTATATCTACCATATTAACCCATTTGGAATTCATAGTATCTTTTACCTGATATATTCCATCTTTGACTTCACCTGGAGTTCCTTTGATTAAAATGTAATCTCCATAATCAAATGGGCCACCCCACCGTTTTAATAGATTACGAGATAAAGCTACAAACTTATAATCTGATGCTCTACTAATACGAATATGAGTTCCGTCAGCTGTAATGTTTGGTGTTCTATCTGTTTGTGGATATACTGGTTGGTACATAGTAACATCTACTACTATACCATATTTAAGAAATTCATTTAATTCAAACCGCAGTTCTTTGTTTTGATTTACTAATATTTCTATTTCTTCAGAATAAACTCTTTTGTTATCTTCCAAAATATTAATAGAAAAAAAACTGTTAAACAGTGTAATCAAAACAACGAATGCCATTGGCATGTGTAAACTACCTTTCATTGCTACTCCTTCATTTGTTAAATATAAATATATAACTTATCATTTGTCATATCAATTCTTAGTGGAGCCGGCGGGAGTCGAACCCGCGTCCAAATGTTCCCAATAATAAAGTCATTTACAAGTTTTAGTTGGTTTCCAAATGAGTAGGATACCAACAAACCCACTATGTCCGTTTTGCTCAGATACGGTAACTGATGATTCGTTTATACTCTAATCATTAACGAGTGATCATCTAACTTCTTTTATATCCAAGTGTTAGACAACTCAGAGACTTATGCGTAAGCGTAAGTCGGTTGATAAGAATCAACATATGCTGGAATGACTTCACCGTTTCCAGTTCCATCATTATCAAAAATATGCCAATCAATTACCAACCCTTTTAGCGAATTATCGCCATTTTGGTTGTGAGTCTTTTGTAGTAAGTCGTACTCAAACTCCACTTGCACTTTATTATCAAATAACATATGTCGATCCCAATTCAGCCCCATAACTTATCAGCATCATCTGATAAATCTTGGTCGTTCTCATATTCAGTAAATGGATCTTCATATTCCATTCTAATCATTTCTGTTACTTCTTCAACTTTACTCCACTCTTGAAATTCAAGAGCTTGTTCTAATAATTCTAAGACCTTCTCTACGTCCATAATAAATAGTCTCCGTTTTGTGGATAAATAGAAATTTTTTTAATTTTTCTCTTATATTATGCCTGATATTTTTTAGACACTATATCAACAACATCTTGAAACGACAAATCTTCTTGTTCTGGTCTACGTGGAATACTTGAATTGTTTTCATCAATATCTTTCTTTGGTTTATAATCTAATTTCTGTGACTTAATAAGAAAAATAAATAACGATAATCCAAACGCCTGAACTAATGTAATTTTCGGAAGCCCAAAGATTATTGGCATTAACCAATTCCACAGTGCCCAAAATGGAATACTAAAAATCAATCCAAATATCCCCATCGTCCCTACTACTAAAATAGTAGCAAATGTATAAGCTGTAATCTTTGTCATACCTTCACTTTTTTTCATCTTCATCTCCATCTTCTAAAAATCTTGTTAATTTTGGTTTTGGGGATTCTATAATACCTAACCTTAATCTTATATAATGTACTATTTGTTCTGCAATATTTGTCTTGGTATAACTATCCATTCCTTCAAATCCTGGAGAAGAATTGACCTCACATATTACATATCCACCATTATGGAATAACAAATCAACTCCTGCTATATCTAACCCCAACAACCTTGCACATTCCCCACCTAACCATTCTATTTCTTCATCTATTTGATATGGAATACCTTCACCACCTCTTGTAATGTTTGCTCTGAAATCATCATCTGTTGCCTGTCTCATCATACAACCAATAACTTTTCCATTCAATACAAATGCTCTAATATCCCTACCAAAAGATTCCTTTATAAACTCTTGAACTATAATATTATAACTTTTTGAAGTTATTTCAGCCAGTTTAATTAAATCCTTAAATTGTCTTTTAGTTTCAGCTAAAAATACTCCAGCTCCAAATGAACCACTTAATGTTTTAATGATAACGGGAAATCCAATATTTTTTTCCACCCAATCTACATTAATTGGATGTTTAACTAATAAAGTTTTTGGTACGGGTAAATTACTTTGTCCTAAAATTTGCTGTGTATATAATTTATCCTTAACACCATCAATAGAATCACTGCCATTAATCATTACAACATTCATTCTCTCTAAATGTCGTATAATTGCCTTAATAAAATATGTTGTTCCACTACCAGTTCTTGGAATTACAAAATCAGGTAATGCTCTTGCTTTTCCACCAACCAATATACTTTTTCTATCATCTCTATCTACAAATATATCCACATCATCTGGATGTACAACACGAACTTTTACATCTTGACTCTCAAATTCTTCTACAAGTCTTTGAGTTTCATAAGATTCTTCTAACTCGTTCTTATATAATATCCAACCACTAATCATTTGTCTAATAAATGTGCCTTCGCTTCTACTTGTCCTGCTTCTGTAACCTTTATAAATTCTGCCAATGACCTGAATTCATCCAAGTTCGTTGCTCCAACATAAGAACAAGAACTCTTAATCCCTTCTTTAATATCACCCATAATTCTTCTAACTTTTCCTTTATACGGAATAAGTCTTGAATTTCCTTCAACATTTTCAGACTCACCCCTATCTATTTTAGAATCAAATGATGCTGAACCTCTATACTTTTTGAATAACTGTTCGTTTGGCCATTTCCCTACCTTTGAAATATCACCTGGAGTTTCCTTTGTGCCAGATAAAAGGGAGCCCAACATAACCGAGTCAGCCCCACAAGCAAGTCCTTTACACACATCACCAATATAACGCACCCCACCATCAGCAATGGTAGGACAGTTATAAGTATCAGCAGCGGTGACGCAATCAAGCAAAGCAGTAACTTGAGGGATACCCACACCCGTTCTAATACGTGTTTCACATAATGATCCGTTTCCGATACCCACTCGTAATCCATCCGCTCCCCATTCGCATAAATCTTTCGCACCCAAGGCGGTAGCGACGCATCCCGCGATAATCTCAAACTTTCCGTTAACTTCATTTTTTAATCTCCTTAAACCTTCCTTAACTAACTTATGATGACCGTGAGCAATATCAAGTAATATTACATTACATCCACTACTAACCAATTCTTGTGCTCGTTCTAAATAATCTCCCGTAACACCTATTGCTGCACCCAATGGTGAATTTTCAAACCACGCTTTAGTTCCTTTCATTGACTCTAATATTCGTATCTGAACTTTACTATTTGTATTCTCAATCTCTTCATCTAAATTTTCATATAGATGTTTAGTTCCTACCCAACTACTTTCAATTTCAGATTTCAATTCTGAAACCATTTTAGCCTGTGTCTCTATTTCCATAAACCTATGAATAAAACCAACTCCCCCATGATTCCACATCATATATGCCATTTCATATTCAGTAATAGTATCCATAGGTGAAGAAACAAGTGGTACATTCAAATACCTATTCTTTGTAAGTCTTGATGTTAAATCTACATCACGGCGAGATTCTACTTCCGAATACTTTGGAACTATATTTACATCATCATATGTTAAACTTTCTTTCATATTACTACCTCTCTATTGAGCGAGTGGACGGAATCGAACCGTCAGCATCAGCTTGGAAGGCTGAGGTATTACCACTATACAACACTCGCGAGCCAGAGATTGGATTCGAACCAACGACCTGATGCTTACAAGGCAACTGCTCTACCAACTGAGCTACTCTGGCAATCATCCAATTGTGGAGCTGACAGGACTCGAACCTGCGACATCCACAGTGCAAGTGTGGCGCTCTCCCAAACTGAGCTACAGCCCCGAAGCCGATAGGAGAATTGAACTCCTGTTGCCAGGTTGAAAACCTGGAGTCCTAACCATTAGACGAATCGGCCTTATGTTGGCTGGGACGGGTGGACTCGAACCACCATCGCCTTGATTAACAGTCAAGTGTCTTGCCAATTAGACCACATCCCATTCACTGAAAACATCCGCTGTACAAGTTTTAAACCTTGCATCTTCAGTTTTCCAAAAATTATGAGGTAATCCTGCTTTTTCACAAAGACTCGTCAACCAATTATCAAACGTCCAACCTTGTTCTGTTGCAACCTGTGGTAAATAAATAGCACTTTTTCCTTTACCTTCTACAATCAAACCATGTTCTCCAATCTTTATATCATCCCGTGAAGTATATTCAAAAGGACTTAAAATTGATATTTCTATTTTTATATCAGATACTTCGCTCAAAGTAACTTTAGGAAATCTCCAATCACCAAGTGCTGACTTAGTAGTTGATTCTATAATATTTGATTTCAAATCATTAACAGGTTCAATAATTCCAATACAACCTCTTAGCATCCCATTCTTTTTTAATGTAACAAATACTCCTGCTTTCTCGTTAAAATATGGATCTGTTAATTTAGGAAATGTAACTACTTCTTCTTTTACCCGAGTGTGTAATGTCCATCTCGCTAAATCTATTGCTTCTTTTCTATTCTTAAGCATCCCAGAACGCTCCTATTGATGTATAACCTACAACTTTATTTCTATCTCCCATAGTATCACCTGAATTTTTATAATCTAAAATCTGTGGTTTAACTCCTAATTTTAAAAAAGACATTATGGGTCCAAATCCACATGCTTCAACTAGTCCCTGTTTGTGTGCATCATATAAATCTGGTAATCTATCCAACTCAATAAAATTCAAAAAATGGCCATCTATAACTTTTGCCCTTTCATACGAATGAAAATGAGATAAGTCTGATGATATAATAATCAAGTTTTTCTTACTTATATAACTACATAATATACTCTCACCCAATCTAATAGTTTCATAACTTTGATCTCCCATAACTAATGGAACAAGTTTCCATCCTGGTTTTAATACCTTTTGTAAAAATGGAAGTTGGACTTCAAGTGAATGTTCTCTACCAAAACCTAACCGAGATTTTTCAACTCCGTATTTCAATAAGTGATCACTATCATCAATTTCCACAACTCCAAGTGGTGTCTCTAATCCACTACCTTCCCAAGTTGTTATTCCATCATATCTATCATAATGACTCGGAGCAAGAATAATCACTTTCTCATATTCTCTTCCAATTAAATGTTTAAAAGAATGTGCGGCAGTATATCCCGAATAAATATATCCAGCGTGTGGACATATAAATCCTATTGGATCTCCATACTCCTTAATAATAACAGAATCTAAATATTCATCTATTTGTCTAATTAACATGCCCTTATCAAGAGGATAAAACGAGCCGGCTACTGATGGTTTTCTAATCATGCTATACCTAAAATAGTTCTTCTTCCTTCAGTTAAATTCACTTCACCAGTAAAAACTCCTGAAATTTCAGATTCACAATTTCCACATTTATTCTCTTTCATTCTATTAGCTCGAATTGCATGCCAATCTCTTTGTATAAGTGGTGTTCTACAACTTGGACAATATGTAGTCTGTCCAGTTTCATCAAAAACATTTCCTACATAAACATACTTCATTCCCATATCAATAGCAATCCTTCTTGCTCTATTTAACGTTCCTTGTGGTGTTCTTGGTAAATCTTTCATTTTAAAAGTAGGATGGAATGCTGTAAAATGTAATGGTATTTTATCATCACAATTTTCTAATATCCACTCTACCATCTCTTTAAACTCATCTTCTTTATCATTGTGAGTTGGAATAATCAAGTTAGTCAATTCTATCCATACATCAGTTTCGTTATACAGCCATTTAATTGTATCTAATACATCTTCTAAATGAGAGTAAGTAAGTTTATGATAAAAGCTTTCTGTAATTGCTTTGAAGTCAATATTTGCAGCGTCAATGAAAGGAAAAATTTCCTCTCTCGCTTCTTTTGTAATATACCCATTTGTAACCATTACATTTTTTATTCCATGTTTTCTCGCTATCTTCGCAATATCTATAACCCACTCTCCCCAAATTATTGGATCGTTATAAGTATATGCAATACTTGGACACTTATGTTGAATCGCTAAATTAACTACATATTCTGGAGCCAAATTCGATATCGACCTAACTTCATCCGACTTAACTTTAGACATATGCCAATTCTGACAATACTTACAACCAAGATTACAACCTGCTGTTCCAAAACTTAATACTGGTGTTCCTGGTAGAAAATGGTTTAAAGGTTTCTTTTCTATCGGGTCAACTGCAAATCCTGTGGAAGTTCCATATCCATCCTGATATAATATTCCATCTCTATTCCTACGAATATAACAAAACCCTGCCTGTCCATCACCTATTTTACAATATCTTGGACATAAAGTACAAATTACTTTATTTTTTTCTGCCGTCTTCCACCATTTAGCAACTGGATCTAACATTTATTAAATACTTATAAAGTGGTATAATTTCCTGTAAGGCTTGCTACATCAACTATGTACGGTTCTGCTACTTCCATTACCTCTTCTTTAGTCGCATTTCCAGTAAAAGGTAAATTGTCTCTTGATAATGCAAAAAGTTTAAAAACATAATTATGAGTTCCATCACCACTGGGTGGATCTGGGCCCATATATCTTGTTTCATCCCAAGAGTTTTTACCCACTTGTCCTACATACTCCGTTTCCCAATTTACAGGATAGGATGGAATATCATACATTACCCAATGTACCCAAGGCGTAGAACCTGGTGCATCTGGATCTTCCATTATAAGAACAAAAGACTTTGTTTCGGCCGGATACTCATCCCACCTCAGACGTGGAGCCACATTGCCTCCTCTGAGAGTGAGTCTGTCCGGAAATACTCCACCTTCTGTAAATGCGTCGCTTTTTAGCCACATAACTTATCTCCTTATTTAACTAAATAAAATTATAATAATCGTTCCTATTATCAGAGTACATCCTAAGATTCCAACTGCAACAATAGAAAACATATCTTCACTTTTCTTTTTATAGTATTCATGCATTTGTATTTTTTCCCAAACAGCACTTTTTATATTTTTTGCCGCTGCCACAAAGACAGGGTTGATTTCTACCAACCTTATTACTACGAACAGGTTTAAATTTTAATTCTCTATCTAATATTCTTATTCCATTCAAATGGTCTATTTCATGCTGGATACAAATTGATTCCAACAACTCTGAATCATACTTTTCATTTTTAGTCATAGTTTCTTGTTCAAATTCAGACATACCTGATTCTGTTCCTGATGGGCCGAATAATAACTGTGGTTCATAATTATCACACTCTATAATTATATATTTGTATCTGTTAGTTTTACACGATTTTTTTGGAAATGATAAACAACCTTCATAGTAAGGAACTTCATCCCACTGCTCTATAACTCTCGGATTAATAAGAATTATTGGTTCTCTTACATTAACTATAGCTACTTGTGCATCAATTCCAATTTGATTAGCAGCTAATCCAATTCCATCTCCCCGTTCCTTTAAAACTTGAATCAATTCTCTTGATATTTCATGTCCCTCTGGAATGTAATATTGATCTGAAGGGAGCCCCATTTCTTTTCCTGGCACCCTACCTTCAAGTGAAACCTTTTTACAAGGTTTTCTTAAAGATTCATCAAATGTTATTACTTTTCTTGTTTTTTTCTTTGTATTCGTCATATTCAGAATTTAATTCTCTCAATTCTTTAGGTATATCTTTATATGGAAATATCTGCGTAGCTGAAAGTTCAACATTTAAAACTGCCTCATCAACTGTTTTCAATCCGCATACTTTTCCCATTCGTATTGCTTCTTTCAGTGTCACTTTACTTCGATGCCTTTATAATTTTCGTTCTTTACTAAATTAACTTTCATATCATCAGGTAATACTGATAGGATATCAAAATCCAAATGTTTTGATAACTTTTTCACTTTCTTTGCTGAATGGCTCCACCATACTCTATCCATTTCTTCAGCAGTTTCTTCTGCAGTTCCAACAGTCCAGGTTTCACCATTTATAATTTCAACTTTTAACATATTATTTATCCTTTATCTATATTATGATTAATAAACTCTTTTTGTTTCCTATGTGCTTTTTTCAAAGCCTGTTTTTCTTTATACTTAGCTACAAGTATCTCATCACGAGTCCGGCGTTTAGCTTTCCTCTTCTTACTAGGTTTCACCTTTGTAGGTGACAGCGTGCCCTTCAATTTGGGTTGTTCTTTTCCCCTGTGAAATACATTACCATCTTTATCTACAAACTCTTTCATAAAGTGCCAACCAGGTGGTCGACCTGTTGGTTTATAACCCTTAACTGCAGGTGGATATTTACTACTCATTGTTAAAGAAACACATTTAGTACATTTAACTGCAATTGCGTGTTCTCCAACTTTAGGTACATATTCACCACATAGTTTACACTGCATATACAGTATTCCTTTATCATCTGTATATGAATGATATATTTGCTTTTTAGCCATTTGTTATTCCCAAATTCTTGCTATTCTACGAAGGAAACCAAGTGTGGCTCCAAACCCAAATGCTATTGCAGCTACTTGGAAATTTTCCATATATAGTGCTATAGCAGACATTATGTATGATGTAAATCTTGCCACACCATATAATGAAAAATCACCACTTGATTCTGTAAACTGATTTCGTGTCATTTCTTTTTCCTTATTAATTAATTATTAATTTGAGTGGTGGGTGAGATTCGAACTCACGACTAATGGATTTGCAATCCACCCCGTTAAACCGCTCCGGCACCACCACGGCCCTCTGGTGGTTTCCATAATAACTATTAGTACTCAATCTTCCTATCATAACTTAAATTTATTCCTGGATCTAAATCTATTTTTGAACTTAAATATTTAACTCTATCTTCTATAGTTTTAAGTAATTTTGTTGCCTGTTCCGTCTGAGCATATGCTCTATAAGAAACAGCAGATTCGGGATCTTGTTCCCGTATAACAAAATTACTCGGAACTTTAGTGATAACTATATTTATAGAACCACCTCTATAATAATATCGGTTAGTTGTTCTTATCGATGCGTTAAACCCCATTTCCTTCAACATAGGAATTAACTCTTTTTTATATTCTCTTGCAAATTCTTTTGTTTTACTATAGTCTTCAGACATTTCTATATTTCCTATAAAGTTTATTACAGCGTCTCAATTGTTTGGGGGTTATTTTAGTTTTATCCATTACAAGTAATTCCATGTGTTCTATGAAATCAAAATCTTCTGTAAGAAATTCTGGCCATGCTCCAGGAACTGATTTTTCCTGTGCATAGTCTAAAAATGTAGTTCTTAAATGTTTAATCTTTTTCTGATACTTGTTCATAATCCCATATCTTTCTTACAAACTTTCCAATACTCTACTGCCGTTTCCTCGGCTTCTGCTTCGTATGGATGACCATAATAATTCTCACCCGCTTTAAAATCTTTTCTCATTCTATTCCAATATCTTGAATACCAAACCGGTGACTGTAAATAATGTACATACTCGTGAATTATTGTCTGTATAAATTCTTTTAAACTATCAATCTCATTAACATATATAGTTATTTCATTTTCAGAAGAAACCCACTCACCTAACAAATCACTCGCTACCCAATCATAATAAACGTCTGGTGCTTCATGTGACTGAAACTTACTTGAACCTAAATTATCCCAACACCAATTAATAACCGAATCACCAATTTCTACGTGATTCAAATTCTTATCCATCTTTTTCACACTTTTTATCGTACTTGGGTTTATATCTCTTATAAAGATTATTAACTGCCGACATCTGTTTCTTAGTCAAAGAACCTCTTTTCTTTGCCTGTCTAATAATAGAATTAATAAAAGGATAAGACCTATTATATGGAGTATGAATTCTACCACCTTCAACATACTCAATCATTCCCTGTACTCTAATGAGTTTAGGAAGTACTTTTTCTTTCCACTCCAATTTCCTAGCTAATTCTTTCGGTGTATTCCGTTCAATAATATTGTGAATCGCGTTCAACATCTTATCAGTAATCTTCCTGCCACTAACAAGAGCGTTATACATTGAAAGAACGAACTCATCTTTTTCACTACTCTTTATAATAAAATCGAGTTCTTTAATCTCTTTAGAATACAACTCCTTGTTGGTATCAATCCACTTCTTAACCGTTTCTGGTTTGGGATTTTTCCAATAATAAGGTCTCATTTGGTCGGTTTAAATCCTTCTGATATTTTCGTTATGTGCCTACACTTCCTATGATAAGTATATCCTAAACAAGTACAGGAGTAAAAACCACCACTGCTATATTTAACAACATAATTCTTAATTCTCCACTCTTTAGGAGTGAAGACTTCAACCTCTGGTTTAACCCATTTAATATCTTTGAGAGTTGTTCCGTATGGAACACTTTTCCAATTAGAACCACTTACTGCATAAGTACCACTAATAGTACTGACAACAGTGGGTCTCAAATTTCCTCTAATCTCAATCACTACCTAAATATACAACATATTTTCGTAAAAGTCAAGCTTTATTTTAATTATTTTTGATTGATTCTGATAGGGAGATATTAAATAATAAATCTTCCCTATTGATTTTTGATATTTCTTTCCAAGTTAGCTTTCGTATAGACCCATCTTTTTCTT
>Ga0207986_1000247_pt1 | contig 26479 bp, 17 predicted proteins | sample ETNtaG_26_FD_185764 | JGI IMG/M metagenome (GOLD analysis project Ga0207986, IMG submission 185764) | Marine microbial and viral communities from oxygen minimum zone, Eastern Pacific Ocean - ETNP201302SV89 (SPAdes) (version 2) | ecosystem: Environmental > Aquatic > Marine > Oceanic ... | reverse complement strand
GCTGTTTCAGAAAGGGGGGTCGCAGCGGGCGTGAGATATTTTTGCTGGAGGATAGTTAAAAGATTAAAGAGCGTATAGTATAGGTTTAACCCAGAAGGAAAATTGTTGAAAAGCAGCGTAAAAAAGACGGTCATAAAATAAGACATATATTTTTGTTGGCTCGACGCTTGGGTTGGCATCATTTTCTGCTGAAGAAACATTGTAATCCCCATTAAAATTGGCAGAACGGCTATATGATCACCATAAACAGGTATTGTAAAAGGCAAATCCACAACTGTATCGGGACTGGAAAGATCTTTAATCCAGAGTACAAAAGGCGCACCTCTTAATTCGATTGTAGAGCGAAAAACTTGAAAAAGAGAGATAAGAAGAGGCATTTGCAATAAAATAGGAAAACAACCGCCGAGCGGATTAACCCCATGTTCTTTAAAAAGAGCCATTTGTGCCTGGCTCATTTTCTGCTGATCGTTTTTGTATTTTTCTTTAAGAGCGTTTAGTTGTGGCTGAACCGCCTGCATTTTTTGTGTAGATTCATAGCTCTTTTTGGTGAGGGGGTATACAATAATTTTTATCAAGAGAGAAAAGAGAATTAAGACAACGCCATAATTTGGAATAACAGTCTGCATTTTTATAAGCAGGAAATGTACTCCCTTTGCTATGGGGCGTATTAAAGACCAACCAAAATTCATTATAGAGTCTAAATCCACCCCTAAAGCCTTAATGCGGCTATATTCAAGCGGGCCAAGATATAGACGGGTGTTTTTATGTTGATATGCCGAAAGAGAGATGCCAACACTATATATCTTTTCTAAGTCACCTCTTTTATATCCTGACGTTTGACCAGCAACCCCAGGGGTTTCAGGAATAAGAGCGCTAACAAAATACTTTGATCTAATTGCAACCCAGGCGGTCCCGCCTTTAATATTGTCTTCCTTTGTTGTTTTTTCTTCAGACAGTTTAGGGCTGTGAAGCTCTCCTCCTTGATAAATATATGAATTAAAATAATTGAGGTCATCGCTTATATTTTTTTCTGTAACAGGTAAACCGCCATCCCAAGACAAATTAAAAACGCCCTGCGATAAAAACGACTCAGCCGAAGAAAAATCTGTTTTTACATTGATTGTGTAGTTGTCTGGATAAAAGGTAAGCGTTTTATATATCCAAACACCACCAAGGGGCTTCTTAAACTCAAGGGAAAAATCTTTTTGTATGTAACCGGGCGACACGTTTTTAACCGGTTCCCACGGTCCGGACAACCCAACCGCTTCTCCGTCGATACTGCGAAAAGACAAAAGCAGATTTTTGCTATTATCCTCGCTAATTAATTGAACAAGCCCGCTGTCTAAATATGAATAATTGTTTAAGGTAAAAGACGTTATGGCCCCCCCGTTGTTAGAGCTAATTGTTGCGGAGTAGAGGTCTGTTTCTACATAATATATTTCTTCTCTGGCTTCTTTGGCCTCTTTTATAGGCGCAACCTTTTTAACGGAATTTACATAGGGAGTTTTTTTGCTTACGGGTACACGGGTTTCCACCAAGGTTGAATCTACGCCCACAGATTCTACGGGCGGGTATAAAAGATTATAATACGCTGGTGTAATTAAAATAATTACAGCAATAAGCAAAAAGGCAAAGAGTGTTTTTCTGTCCATATAATAAAGAAATTATTTTACAGGATCAAAACCGCCACTGTGTAGTGGATGGCATTTAGATAATCGTTTTATGATTAATACACACGCACGGATAGTGTTTTTTGTTTTAAGCGCCTGGAGGGCATAACTGGAACATGTGGGGTGAAAGCGACAACGGTTTCCTAAAAAAGGCGATAAGGTATGTTTATAAACATAAACAATAGAAAGAAACAGAAAGGCAACAGACCGGTCTAATACGATAAAGATTGGTTTAAGTAGGTCCATAATTATGCAGACAATAATTTGCGGCCACGTTTGCGTCGATTGGCAAGCACGCGTTTTCCACCAGGGCTTTTCATTCGAGCGCGAAAACCGTGTTTGTTTTTTCGTTTCCGACGACTGGGTTGATATGTACGTTTCATTAATTAACTCCTGAAAATTAGCCGGGGAAACTACGTAGGCTCGAAAAAGAAATCAAAAAGAAATAGCCAAAATATATTTTGACAGTTTTTTAATAAAACCAGAAAACCAAATTGTAATAAGGGAAAATTATTATATAAATTAGGGGTATAATTATATGTGGAAAACTTGTGGATAACATTTGGTTTGATATAAAAGAGCAATTAAAGTCGACGCTTCCGGCCCACGCCTATAATACGTGGTTTGAGCCTATAAACCTTATAGGACACACAAACAACGAATTGGTGCTTGAAGTACCAAACCAGTTTTTTTATGAATGGATTGAAAGCCACTATAAAAACCAAATTACGAAAACGGCCGAAACCATAACAGGTCAAAGCCTGGATGTGAAATATACTGTTTCTCTCGAAAGAAAATTGCCGCAGGAAACAGCAGAAAGCCCACAACAAAGCAAAAAAGCAATTAAGAACAAACCAAACCTTAATAAAAGATATACGTTTTCAAATTTTATAGAAGGGTCGAACAATCAATTTGCAAGAGCGGCCGCCCTGTCTGTTTCTAAGTCGCCCGGACAACATTCTTTTAATCCACTGTTAATATACGGCGGCGTCGGTTTGGGGAAAACCCACTTGCTTCACGCAATCGGCAATTATATTTTTGATGAAAAAGAAACAGCCAAAATTATCATAGCCTCAAGCGAAAAATTCACATTGGACTTTATTTCTTCAATTCAAAAAAACAAAACAATCGATTTTTCTAAAACATATCGAAAGGCAGACGTGCTATTAATCGACGATATACAGTTTTTTCAAAAGAAGGAACAAACACAGGAACAGTTCTTCCACACATTTAATGATTTATATCAAAAAGGTAAACAAATAGTAATGACCTCTGATCGCCTGCCGAGCGAAATGAGCGGACTAATCGACCGTTTGGTTTCACGGTTTGAATCGGGGTTGGTGGTAGACGTACAGCAGCCGGACTTTGAAACGCGCGTTGCTATATTAATGGAAAAAGCAGAGCAAAACGGACTAGACCTGCCTTATGATATGGTAGAATTCATGGCCACGCATATAAAATCCAGCGTTCGAGAGCTGGAAAGCACAATAATTAGATTGTTGGCCTATTCTTCTCTTTCCAATTGTGATATAGATTTTAACTTGGTTAAAAAAGTGGTTTTGGAAAGGCTGGGCAGCGGAGCTCCAATTGATATATCTACAACAGATATTGTAAAACGCGTTGCAGAAGCAACAAAAATTAAAGAAAAAGAAATTGTTGGCAGTAGCCGAAAAAGACCCATCGCAGAAGCGAGACAAATTTCCATTTACCTCTGCCGGGAAATAATGGGTTCTTCTTTGATGGAAATTGGAATGAATTTCGGAGGGCGAGACCACACAACAATACTGCACGCCTGCCGCAACATTGAAAACAAAATAAAAACAGATAAGCGCATCAATTACCTGGTTAGGTCTTTACAGCAAGACCTGACCTTTTCCTTGATTTAATATCCTCCCCGGACGTACAATGTTTGTACGCCATGACATTCACACCGAAACAAAAAGCAGTTTTTGACTATATAAAACACTATATAAGCGAAAACGGATTTTCGCCGACATTCGAAGAAATTGCGTATAATTTCAAGTATAAATCAAAGGGAACGGTGTATAAACATATCAAGGCGTTAAAGCTAAAAGGGTTGATTCGGCAAGATTGGAACCGTGTTCGTTCAATTCAGCTGACAGAAACGAAAACACATACTTCGAACCTACTGCCGGTAAAAGGAGAGTGGAAAAAAAACAGCATAATGTGGTATGAATCAAATTATGAATTTGAAGAGGCTGCGGGAAACACGGTTTATAATAACAACGCGTTTCTTATTAAAATAAAAACAGCAGCCCTGAAAAAACACAATATAATAAGAGGAGATCAAATTGTGGTGCAACCAACCGTATCAAAACACTGTGCCGGCTTTGTAATTGTGAAGAACCGAAATAGTAGTCTCACCCTATATAAACCCTCTTGGAATAGAAGCCCTAAACGGATTTTGGGCCAAATTTCCGGGGTAACGAGAAATTATTGATTATTAAAAGCGCAACTCGTCGACGAAAGCACAGAAAAATTTTTCATATATACCAAATTCTTGACATAGAATAATACTTGTACTATATTGTATCGAATTTGAACCGAGGTAGGGACAGAGAATCTCTTGATTTTCCGCCCTAATGATATAAATCAAAAACCATGAAGGAGGCGTTATGAGACGCACCGTTACTATATTAACCACCTTTTTATTACTTTTTGCCAGCACGGTTTATGCTGTAGACACAAGCAAAGACCAGAAAGACAGAGAGCCCCAAGAAACCTTTGAGGGCCAAAACATAGAAAACCTGGAAGCCGCAGAAGCCCTTTATTTAAAGGGCCCGGATATATCCGGGCAGGCTCTTACAGCAATAAAGAGAGCAAAACAAAAAGCGCAAACGGTTTTTGTTGAAAGAGAAAAAAGCACAGTAGTTTTTGATCAAGAGCTCATTGAAAATCTTCTGCATAAATTCCAAAACAAAGAATTTATTAGCGACGATGATATGCTGTTGTTAGAAACATATTGGCAGGAAACCCTTCCGCCAAGACGATATCAGCGAACAGAGAGAAACAGTCGATCGGCGTTAGGCGAAGGTTTTGAAGGGTCTACTTTCCCACCCCTGGGTTGGCAAGCAATTTCAAATAACACAGCTAACAGTGTAACCCAGTCCAGCACGAATGCCCATGGCGGGACATATTCGGCACGATTTTCCTCGATGTCTTCGGCCACTGATTATAATCAGTACCTTATCACGCCCAAGCTGACAGTAGCAACGGGTGATTCTCTAACTTTCTGGCACTACAAATATTATAGCTGGGCATCCGATCAAATTTCTGTGGGCATTTCCACGACAGACAGCAGCGTTGCCTCTTTTACTTTTGGATCTGCGCTCACATCAACAAACGCATGGACAAGGCACGCAGAAGACCTGTCTGCCTATGCTGGCCAGGATATTTATGTAGCCATTAATTATTACGGTGCTTACCAGTATTATTTATTTGTAGACGATTTTGCAGGGCCGGAAGCTGACGTTAACGACCCCGGCCTCATCTTTTCAGAATACATTGAAGGCAGTAGCAACAATAAAGCTATTGAGCTTTATAACGCATCACTCGAAACAATTAACCTAGATGAATATCAGATTGGTCAGACAAGCAATGGAAGCACGGCTGGTGTATGGGAATATTTTCACGTTTTCCCAACGGGCGCAACGTTGGCAGCAGGAGACGTATGGGTCATAGCGAACAGCAGCACCAGTTCTACTTATTTTGACACATCAAACGCTGATGAGGTATTGGATTACCCAAGCGTCGTACACCATAACGGCGATGATGCTCGAAGCATTCTTCATATTGTTGGAACAGACACTGTCGTTGTTGATTTAATTGGAGAAACAGGTCCAGATCCGGGCTCTGGTTGGGACGTTGCTGGCGTTACGGACGCCACAAAAGATCACACACTGATTCGTAAAGCAGATGTATTGTGGGGCAACACCGACTGGGCAAGCTCAGCAGGTACTGACTCCGTTACATCTGAATGGCTGGTGCATGATCAGAATTACTTTACCAATTTAGGAGGACACCCCGGCGACCCCTGTTGGGATAATGCCATTACTTTATCCGTTTCTTCAGTAAGCTACGGATCTGAAATCAGCTATATGCTGACAAACGCAGATGGGGACACCCTGGCCTCCTGTTTTGGCTGTATGGCCAATAACCAAACAAATGCCCATGATCTTTGTTTAACTGCAGGCGCATATTCTTTCTGGGGCAAAGACAGTTATGGCGACAGTTGGAATGGCGGCTCCTTCTCGGTTACAGCAGCCGACGGCGCTGTTATTGTCGCTGGAGCAGTAGAATCAACAGATGGTACAAACTGGGTTGAGTTTCCCTTTGCTATTGATGAACCGGTGTTCTTAGCCGCGGATGTCGATTTTGCCGGAGTTGTAATCGGCGGATCTGATACAAAATCTTTGACGGTAACAAACGCCGGATATGGCGATGCTGCTACAATGGTAATCTCTGCTGTTTCATCTGATAATGCAGCTTTTGCTGTTTCCGGAACAGTGCCGGCAACATTAGCCGCTGGTGAATCCGCCAGTTTTTCAGTTACGTACACAGCCAGCGCAGAAGGCGATGAAGCAGCCGAAATTTCTGTTATGTACAACAGCGACACCTCTACAGTAGGCGTACATGGCTATGGTGTGGATGCTTTTTTCTTTGAAGATTTTGATCCTTTTACAGGATCAGCAACTGAGCTGCCCATGGACGGCTGGACAATCCTTGATAATAATGGTGATGCCGACAGCATACCACAGCTATATAAGACGTGGTACCACGATGATTACGGAGTTGATTACAGCGGAAACATGGTTGCCTATGTAGGTTACAGCAATGGTTATGTTGGTGATGAGAGCATAGTTACACCCATGATACACCTTGACGCCCCCTCAAAAGTGACTTTCCAGGCATATGATTACGCCTACAACTTGACAGTGGGCATTACGGAATCCAGCACGATTGATTCATCAGCAGAGCTTACCACCATTGCTAATATATTAGTAGACGGGTTTTATACTCCTACGTATGAAGTTGTTTTGCCCGACGTAGACAGCCTGCGCGTTGCTTTTACCCTTAGCGGTACGGCCTATACCTATTTCAATCTTGATAATGTTTCTGTAGTTGCCTTGCCGAATACGTATGTTTCTGGTGTTGTTACAGACAGCGAAACAGGAGCTGCCGTTACCGCAATGGTAGAGTTTGGCGGTGTCTCAGAAAATTCATCAGCAACGGGAGCCTATGGACTCTACGGTGCAGAACCGGGTGTTCATGTGCTAAATGTTTCAGCTGATGGCTATCTGGATTCTCATTTTACACTAGAGATTGCAGAGGGCGACAGCCTAGTACAAAACGTGGTGCTGGTTGCACAAAGCTCAGCGGCGCAGGAAGTGTATTCCACAGGTTTTGAATCCGGCGAGGACATGGGTTGGACCTATACCGGCGGCACAAACCCCTTTGAGTTAAGCGCCGGTTTCACTTTTTATGAGGATTATTATTATCCCGACACAGCCACAGTTGCTCCTTTTGCCGGCGACAGTATGATGGTCTGTTCGCCAACAGGATATGCCAATAGTGAATTTTCCTGGTGGATGAACCTGACAGACGCGGACATGGACCTTTCTGGCTACAGCAGCGCCGAGCTAATCCTGCAGGCGAACTATTGGTTAGAAGCCGGCTGGGATTTTGCTATCTTGCTTGCCACATGGCCAGAGGTTTACGGCGGTACCTATTTTTATCTGGACGTAAATGGCGATGGCGTTGGTGACGTCAACGATGCGCTGACCGGTGAATCCAACGGCTGGGAAGAAGTGACAGCAAACCTTTCTTCCTTCGCAGGAACAAACTACGGCGTAGAAGTTGCCGTATTGTTAACGGCAGATGCCAGCATTGATTTAGGTTTTGGCGTGGCTATTGATGATGTTGTTGTAAACGGTTTTTCAGAGCCGCGACCATGGGTCACAGACCTTGCGGCAGAAAGCTATGTTAACGACCAGATTGCTTTGACGTGGAGCGATCCTTCCGGTGGACAGCGGACAGTGGCAACAAGCACTATTACCATGAATCGCACACCTGTCGAAATAGACCCTCGCAACCCGCGCAAGGCGTTTGAATATGAAACAGGTGAGGAAGAACTGACAATAGATGTACCCGCCAGTACAACTCGGGACCTGGTCAGCTATAATGTCTTTCGTACTGATCAGTACTATTTTGCTGACTATAGCGGTTTTGATCTCATAGCCAACACAACAGACCCGGCATATACTGATACAGAAGCGGCCAACCACACGCTGTACTATTATTATGTTACAGCAGTCTATGATGAGGGCGAGAGCCTGGGTTCATTGTGGGCCGCGGCCGGAGCTGGAGAGGTTACAGATTTTGCCATGGCAGACGTTGCTGTAGACTTTGAAGATTCTACATTTGGCAGCTGGCAAGTTCTTACTTTTGCAGATAACGGTTGGGACGTTGGTGAGACAAACACAGGTTATTATGGTGTCCCGACACATCCTGATGGTGGATTCTATGCTTTTGTTAATGATGATGCTGTAGCATCTACCGCAATATCAGAATCAAGACTACTTTCCCCTTTCTTTAATCTAGGCGATGCCGATCATGCCACAGTCACCTTTGACTATTTTAACGGGTATGCTTCTCAAACGCTTAATGTTTGGGCCTGGATAGGCTGGGATACCTGGATATACGTTGGTGAGCTGCCGGCAAACAACGCCAGTGGTTGGCAAACGGTTTCCGTTGATTTTTCTGGTTTTGCTGGTGAGGAACATGTCCGGGTGTATTTTTGGTATTCTGATAATGGTTACTGGGCCGGCAGCGCTGCCATAGATAATTTTTCTGTGTCAACGTTGGACGGACCTACGGGACTGACGCTAACAGAAACCACAGAATCAGTTACCCTGCATTGGACCGGTGTAGGCGGAAGAGCCGCCGGCTCCAGGGTTAATGAATATCCAAACCCGGTTTCCGAAGTTGAAAAACAACTGGCAAGTGACCTTAACGATATTCGCAACCCCGGTCAAACGGTTCCCCATGGTGAGGACAATTTCTCCCGTGTGCAGGGAGACAGTATCTCTAACCCATTTGTAATTGACGCCTTACCGTTTTATACAACAGGAAGCACGGTTGGTTTTACAGATGATTATGATGAAGTTTGTCCTTATTCTGGCTCTACCTCTCCGGACGTTGTGTATGAATTAACGATTGGCGACCTAGAATATCCGCTCGTTATTAGTCTGTGTGAGTCTTATTATGATTCAAAGGTCTATGTATACGCGGATGACGCGGACACGACCTTGGTTGCCTGTAATGATGATTTTTGTACAGCATCACACGGACAGGCCTTTACATCATACTTAGAAATAGATCCAGACTCTATAGCCGCAGGTACATACTATATTGTGATTGATGGCTATGGTGGGGCCGAGGGCGATTATGTCCTTGATGTCTATGAATCAGAGCCACCACCGGCAGCAGCGGACCTTATGTACAACGTCTATCGTGATGGCAACTTGCTTGCTGGTGGATTAGCTGATACAGTCACATCCTTTTTGGATGAGACAGCTTCGCTAAATGAAGCTTGTTATGTGGTAACAGCATCAGTGCGCACCCTTGGTTTAGAAGGCGACACCTTGAGCTACGTTGAAACGGGCGCGTCAAACGAAGCTTGTGGTTCTGTTGTTAATCAACCTCCAGAAGAATTCACCCTGTTGTCTCCAGCGGATAATGATACAATCGTGATCACAGCAGACAACCTGACGAGCAACCAGCTTTTTGCCTGGTCAGCCGCAGTAGATCCAAACGGTTCAGTGGTAGAGTATGAGGCTTGTTTATCAATTTCCATGCCTTTCGTTCAAGTCTGTGGTGAAAGCGGTACCTCAACGGCTTTATTTGTGCCCCTGTCATACGTTGCGGCCATTATTGATTCGCTTCATACTTTTGGCGGTGGCGTCGTATACACGTTTGACTGGCAGGTGTATGCCAGCGACGGATACGATGAGGTAGCGGCATCTAACGGTCCCCGAACGATTACCTTTGATGCTGGTTATGTTCTTGGCGTATATGAGGAACTTGGCGTACCTGAAACATTCGCACTGCACCAGAACCATCCGAACCCCTTCAATCCTATAACTAATATTAGGTTTGATATTCCGGAAGAAAGTCACGTTAAGCTGGATATTTATAATATAGCCGGTCAACGCGTGACCACGCTGGTTAATGGTACAATGCGGCCAGGATTTCATTCAATCCGCTGGAACGGAACGAATGATAACGGTAAGCAATTAGCGTCTGGTATGTATATTTATCGTATCAGCGGCGGCAAGTTCACAGCGGTGAAAAAGCTGGTGTTAATGAAGTAGCTTTAATATTTTTATTATTAAAGTAAAAGGCCCTGTTTCTAAGTTCTGAAGCAGGGTCTTTTTATTTAACACTTGATAGAATAGAATGTCTAGTGTTAATATCTATAAATTCAGAAATAAGGAGTATAAATAATGAACAAAATCCAAAAATATTTTATAGTATCGCTTTTCTGTTTTATATCTTTTAGTTCAGCGCAAACACTCTGCCCACCAGCCTTTTTGACGGCAAACCCCGGAAATACAGAAGTTGGGCTTTTGTGGACCGCGCCTGACACAGTTTATTATGGTGACATTCTTGTTGCGGAATGTTTCTCTGATTGTGACACCGCCACAAGCGCCTTTAATATCGTCCACGCCGTAGACAATAATAGCGGCGGCTGGTTTCGCTCTGCAGACGGCAGCGCCATTGATTGCGGAACAGGCATGCTTGCCTGTGCAGATGGCGGGGTTGACGATTATAGTGCTTTGGGGTATTATACAAACGCAGCGGGAACAACTATAGACAGTCGTTTGATTTCTCCCGCGCTAGATTTGACAAACTATACAACAGCAACTCTGGAGTATACAGAGGGTTATACATGGTCTATAGATGCAAATGATTCCAATATGGTGGAAGTATCAACAGATGGCGGCGCAACATGGACCCAAATTGCAGCATCCATACCGGGAGACCTTTATACTGAAACAGGGGCGTTAAGCGACATTGTAGCCAGAACAGTAGATTTTTCCAGCTATGCTGGTCAGGTGGTGCACGTTGCATTCCGTTATTTTGATTCAGTTGGATATGGAGAAGCGTGGTTTGTAGACAATATCCGCATTTGGGGCGGAACAGATGGGCGATCGATTCCCGTCATCCCTGATCGTGTTGTGGGCAGAATAATTACTTTGGGGAAAAAAGAAAACGGGCTGCATTACAGAACAGAATTTTTTGCTGCTCCGCTACACACGGTTGAAAACAGTTCTGCACGAACAAGCCCCTGCGGGACCTTTCAAAGCTATAACATCTACCAAGACGGCAACCTTGTAGATAATGTAACAACCAACGAATACACGGTTACAGGATTAACAAATTTCCAGGAATATTGTTATACCGTTACAGCCATTTATGCAGAAGGTGAATCAGACCCCTGTTTCAGTGTTTGTACATATCCCAGAGAGTCTTTTGTTGTAACGCCGGACGATATGGACATTCAGGTGGGCGTTGGAGAACTTGTAACAGAAACAATTTCCGTTACCAACAACAATGAAGAAGCTCTTGAGTATTCAGTCTTCACCATGGAAGTTGCAAACCTGGAAGTTGCCCCAGAGCTAATGGTTGAAGATTTTAACATGGGTCTTTGGGGTAACATGTATGATTCAGATGCTATATGGCAGATCAGCGATTCCGCGGGCGCAACCTCTGTGTACCTGATATATCCTGAATCAGATGGATTGTTTGCCTATTATAATGACGATGTGATGGGAGCAGATAGCATACCCAGGGATACATATCTAGCCTCGAATATCATTATTCTTAATGGCGACGAGAAAGTGTATTTAATGATGGACATGTTTTATCCACAGTCGGGAGGCCCCTGTGGCACATTTGATATAGATGACGGTTTTTATGTGGATCACTCCTCGATCCTAATTTCAACAGACGGAGCGAACACATGGAGCGTAATAGACAGCAGCTATGCCAACGGTTATGCAGGATGGCAAAAGCTACTTTATAATATAACGCCCTATACGACAGGAAATTCTATTTTACAGGTGGCAGTACGTTATAGCGACTGCGGCGGTCACTGGGGATACGGGATTGGCGTAGACAACGTGGCCGTTAAACAGGGCGATGATTATTCGTGGCTTACAATCTCACCGCTTGAAAGCACAGTTGGGCCGGGAGAAACTGTAGACCTTTCTGTGGGCTTATATGGTGTTGAAAATGGCTTCACCGCCTCTGAAATAGCAGTAATAACAGCGTTTCCGTATGAAGGAGAGATTAACATAAACATCTCTGTGGGAGAGGCTGGAGTAGGCGTTCCAGAAGGCATCCCGGGGGAATTTGCTTTACACCAGAATTACCCGAACCCTTTCAACCCGGTTACTAATATCCGCTTTGACATTCCAGAAATGAGCTTTGCCCGCATGGATATATATAATATCCTGGGACAACGCATACGGACACTTTTTCACGGCGCAGTAGAGCCAGGATATCACCTAGCACAGTGGGATGGTAAAAATGATGCAGGTGAAGAACTACCCACAGGTATGTATATGTATAAACTGCATGCAGGTACATATATTGCCATGGAAAAACTGGTTTTGATGAAGTAAATCAAAAAAAGTTCAAAATTATAGGGGCCCCGCAGGGCCCCTATTTTTTTGTCAAAAACTTGCGGAAAAATTTTTTCTTGACACATAATATAATCTAGTAGTACAATAATAATGCGCGAGTAAAAAAGCGCGGTTAAGAGTATCGCTTTGAAGTATAACATAACACGAAAGGAGAGTGATTATGCAAAAAGGCAGCGTAAATAAAGCAGTTTTGGTTGGTCATCTGGGCGCAGACCCGGAAAGCCGTTTCACACCATCTGGTGTGGCGGTGACAACCTTCAATATGGCAACCAATGAATCCTGGAAAAACAACGAAGGTCAATATGAAGACCGTACCGAATGGCACCGTGTAGTGCTGTTTGGTAAAGCCGCAGAAACAGCAAACGAGTACATGAAAAAAGGACAACTGGCCTATGTGGAAGGGCGTATCCGTACCCGTTCATGGGAAGATAAAGAGGGTATGACCCGCTATACGACAGAAATCCTTGGTGACCGTTTCACCATGCTGGGCAGAAAAAGTGAAAACCAAAACCCGGCACCAGCTGATGCCGGCGGGGACGACGATGATCTTCCCTTTTAATTCTGTGTGTTACTACACAGGTTAAAACAGTAATAAAAGGGGGTCTCTTTTGACCCCCTGATGTTTTATTTTTGGGGCTGATAAATTTATGAAAAATGAACATGAGCTCCCGGACCGAACTAGATCAATACAATCCCAGCCCTGAATGGATTCGTTATTTTCTTGGTTATGGAGCATTATTCCTGGGAATGCTTTTAGCGAAGATAAAAGTAAAAGGAAGACACCATATTCCAGACAAGAGCCCCTATATTGTAGTGAGTAATCATTTTGATATGGTTGACGGCCTGTTTGTAGTTTATGCATTACAAAGGCCCATTACATTCCTGATGGCCAGCGACCAAGTGTTGGATTGGTATTTTAAATGGGCAGTGTGGTTATATGGGTTTATTCCAACGAACAGAATCAAGCTGGCACCCTCGACGATTAAAAAAGCAAAGACCATTCTTCAGAAAAAACATATTTTAGGTATTCTTCCTGAAGGGGTCTCAACAGACAGTAAACTGCGCCGGGCAAAAAGGGGCGTTGTGTATTTATCGACGATTGAGAACACTCTTATTTTACCCGTGGGTGTATACGGCTTGAAACAAGCTTGGGCAAACTGGTTGCGGGGGATACGCCCAAAGGTGCAGATCCAGATCGGAAAACCTTTTTGGCCCAAGGATGGTGTGTCTGACCACATGAACAGGGAAGAGCAAATAGAGATTATTGGTAAAAATATCATGTGTAGAATTGCTGCTCTTTTACCGAAAAAAGCACACGGGATTTATTCTGGCGACACACGAATAGAATCATATGCTAAACTCAATGAATCATAGAACACTAACTTGGGTCTTATCCATAAGGCTCTTGTTTGCGGGGGAGGGTCTTTTGTATGAAAGAGAAAGCCATTTTCTAAATATTCGTCAGCTCACTTTTTCTGGTGAGAACGCTGAAGCTTATTTTAGCCCCGATGGAAAAAAACTCATATTTCAGACACACGAAGGAGACGAGCGGTGTGACCAGATCTATATCATGGATATTGATAGCGGTGAATTAGAGAGGGTTTCCACTGGGGGCGGGGTTACGACATGCAGCTATTTTCAATATCCCACCAGCGAAAAGATCATTTATGCAACCACTCATTTAGGAAGCAAACAATGTCCACCAAAACCGGATTATAGCAAGGGGTATGTCTGGAAACTGTACCCAGATTATGATATTTTTAGAGCGAACCCTGATGGGACAGGGTTACAACGCCTAACTTTTTCTTATGGTTATGACGCAGAAGGAACCTATGCTTTTAATGGTTCATCGATCATTTATACTTCGGTTTCCAGCGGAGACTTGGAGGTGTGGAAAATGGACCCTGATGGTTCGAATAAACAACAGCTTACGGATAGGCTGGGCTACGACGGCGGACCGTTTTACAGCCATGACGGAGCAAAAATAGTATGGCGAGCTTATTATCCTCAAAAGGATGAGGAAATTGCTGATTATAGATTACTGCTTAAAAATAATACAATTAGACCGATGGCCCTGCAGATTTGGACCATGAACGCTGACGGCTCGAATAAACACCAAGTGACCAACAATGGCGCTGCCAACTTTGGCCCCTTCTTTTTTCCTGGTGATGACCGAATTATCTTTTCATCAAATTTGCACGATTCCCAGGGACGTAACTTTGACCTTTACGCCATAGATTTAGATGGCAGCAACCTGGAACGCATCACATATTTTGAAGGGTTTGATGGTTTTCCCATGTTCAGCCCCGATGGCAAGCATTTTGTTTTTGCTTCAAACCGCAACCAGGCCAAACAGGGGGATACTAATATTTTTATATGCGAATGGGTAGATTGATGAAGCAAATAATTATTTTATGTATTATGGCTACACACCTTTCTGCCAATGATTCATCCACAACCGCAGATAAAGATCCTGTGTATGAACAGATCAAGCTGACCGCTCTGGAAAAAGGCGTTCCCGATCAGTTTCTAACACAATCGTTCACACATGAAAATATTCAAATTCACGACATCATTCCTGAACGTTTTGCAAAGCCTTACGAAGAAAAAAGCTGGACCGAGTATAAAAAGCTTTTTGTAACGGCAGGGCGTATAAGAAAAGGTGTTATTTTTTATAAGGAACATCGGGAAATATTAGAAAAAATGTTCAATCATTATGGCGTGTCCCCCTTTCTAATAACAAGCATAATTGGTGTAGAAAGCAACTATGGGAGCCACCACAAAGAATTCACGGTCTTTAATTCTCTATATACACAAATTGCTGTTATGCCTAAACGCGCACGCTGGGCTAAACAGGAAATGATAGAATTCCTATTATATTGTTATAAAGATAATGTGCCCCCCCACAGCGTGTATGGTTCTTATGCCGGAGCGTTTGGTTATGGTCAATTCATTCCTTCAAGTTTTAATAATTTTGCAGTGGATTTTGATGATGACGGTGTGCGACAGGCATATACCTGGCCGGACGTGATGGCCAGCATTGCCAACTATCTCGTGGGGAACGGGTATCCCGTCAATTCACCCGCCGGACAGAAAAAGGACGCGCAGGTTTATAAAGCGGTTTACGCCTATAACCACGCAGATAACTACGTGAAAGCCGTGTTGGCCTTACGGGATGAACTGGAAAGCGTAATCACTTCAAAGCTGGACGAATAATTCCAGCGTTTCTTCTCCGCGCCCGATCCTAATTGATACACCTTGCCCTTTTTTGAGCCCTTCCAGGCGGTGCATATAATCATATATATCTTGTATATCCTGTCCATCAATTTTGATTAAAACGTCACCAGGCTGAATTCCAGCTACTTCTGCCGGTCCACCCGGACGAACCCCGTCTATCGTTAAACCAGGCCCACTACCCGCGTACGATGGAATAATCCCAAAGGTTACCTTGAACCTCCGTCGCCCCTGTGGGCGTTTCTTTGGCCCTGCGGTTGTAAAAATCGGTCTTTCTTCTAATGCGCCAATAAATGTTGTAACATTGTAAACGAGTTCCAGAATTTTCTGTTCTCCATCAGCATTAATTTTTTCCCAATCATCACTAGGTTTATGGTAGTCTTCGTGGGTGCCGGTGAAAAAGAATAATACCGGAATATCCTTAGCATAGAAACTGCTGTGATCACTGGGACCAAAACCCTCCTTACTGTAAGCAATGTTTAATTGATGTTTTTTTTGTAATGAATCTAAAAGCGATTCAAAAAGAGGAGAGGTCCCCGTCCCGCCAACAGTCAGAGTTGAGTCTTTCAGCCGGCCGATCATGTCCATGTTTAGCATAGCCACCACATTTTCCAGATCCACAACAGGGTTGTCAACAAAGTGTTTTGAACCTAGCAACCCTTTTTCTTCAGCGTCAAAAGCGATGAACAACACATCCTTTTTTAACGGTTTGGCGGCCAGTTTTTCCGCTAGTTCCAGCAAACCAGCAGTCCCGGAAGCATTGTCATCAGCCCCATTATGGATCGCATTCTCATCGGGACGCAGGGAACCGCTTCCATCGCCCCCATAACCAAGATGATCCATGTGGGCGCCGATTATTATAACCTCACTGGATGAACCATCACCATGGACAAGGCCCAGCACATTGGTGCCTTTCGATTTTTTCTTTCTTAAGTTAACTGCACCTGAAACAGTAATGCCTAAATCAAAAGATACACCTGAACGGGTGCTATCCAATTCATCCTGTAGATCATCAAGAACAATATTTTCCGGCAACAATTGCTGGGCCAGTTCCCTTGAAACATGAATAGCGGGAATCGTGCCACCACTTGAAGATTGTCTGTACCGCAAAGGAATCATTTCTTCCAGGTTATCATCGTTGTAAGGATTGACAAAAATGATACCTGCAGCACCATTATCTTTTGCCACCATATATTTTTTACGTAAGGGCATATGTCCAGAAAAGGGAGAATGGGGGCCGCTGCCATCCGGACTACCGCGGAAAACTAAAACCCATTTGCCGGTCACATCGATATTATTGTAATCATTCCAAGAGACGCTGTCTTCCACACCGAAGCCGTATCCAGCAAACACCACTGGTGCGCTGAACGAACCAACTGCCGAAAAACCAAGGGGCATGAAATCTTTTTTTACTCGGAACGTTTTTCTGCTCTCATTAATTCTTAAACGCTTGTAACCTGAAAGGGAAATGCCACTGGTGAATTCAAAGGTCTGTTGAAAACCCTTGTTTCCGGCGGGTAAAACGCCCGCGGCTTTCCATTGTTTTTCTATGTAGCGAATAGCGTTTTTGGAACCGGGTGTCCCCGGGGCCCGGCCTTTTAGCCTGTCGGACGATAAATACCTGATATGTTCTGTGATTTCCTCAGAAGTTATATCGTTCGATTCTTCTTGAGAGAAACAAACGTGTACTAAAAATGCAAAGGAATAAATAAGTCTGTAAAACGGATTTCGCATTAGCGCTAAATTATAACCTAAAATAGATAAGTTATATCACGGAAATTTACCATGTCTAATACAAAAACGAAGGGTATCCGGATCAATGTTGAACCTAAATATTTACCCCAGCGTTCTGATCCTACAAAACCCATCTATTTTTTTACGTATCATATTACCATAATAAATGAATCTGATGAAAAAATTCAGTTGGTCAGCCGCTACTGGCATATTACGGATTCAAACGGCAATATAGAAGAAATCCGCGGGCCGGGGGTTGTTGGCAAACAGCCGAATTTAAAAGCTGGGGAATCTTTTAAGTATACAAGTTTCTGCCCTATACCAACAGAATTCGGGGTGATGCATGGAGCTTTCCAGATGGTGCGCAGTGATGGCGTTGCCTTTGATGCCCGTATTAAACCGTTTAAGCTGGCCGTTCCCTTTTCGGTGAATTAAAATTCCTTCGATATATTTTGAAGCCAAAGCGTGATTTCTAATAAAACTAAAATTATAGCCACCGTTGGACCAGCATGTCAGCGTACATCCGTTTTAAAACGGATGGTATCTGCTGGAACTAATGTTTTTCGGGTGAACATGTCACATGGCAGTGATAAAGAAAAACAAGAAATTATTCAGAAGCTCAAGAACATTGTAATGCCAAACGGTGAAAAACCGTGTATAATGGTGGATCTGGCCGGACCTAAAATACGTGTACGTTCTGCACCAGAGGGATTTGTGGTAAAAAAGGGTGATACGATAGAGATTAGCAGTGGTGGAAAGACCACACAAAAAACGGTTATTGTGTCTAGTAAAATACGCTTTTCAAAAGTAAAAAAAGGGGCAAGTATCAAGATCAATGATGGCAGGGTTCAGTTAAAAGTAGAAAAAAAGATTTCACCAACCACGCTAATATGCACAACAATCATTGGTGGACACATTCAAAAAGGAAAAGGCGTGAATTTCCCTGGGATCACACTAAAATTACCGGCATTAACCGTCCAGGACAAAAAAGACCTTAAACTTGCAATTAAAGAAAAAGTGGATTGGATTGCTTTGTCTTTTGTTAGAAGCGCAAAAGACAAACAAGACATAGATCACATTTTAAAGCGCTCCAAGGCCAAAATTCCTGTAATTGCAAAGATCGAGAAGTGGGAGGCCCTTCAGGGTCTTGATGTAATAATTGATTGTTTTGATGGGGTGATGGTGGCGAGAGGAGACCTGGGCGTTGAAACGCCACCGGAACAGGTACCACTTGTTCAAAAAAAGATCATCAAGAGTGCAAATAAAATGGGCAAACCGGTCATCATTGCAACTCAAATGCTGGAATCAATGGTCAAAGACCCTGTTCCAACCAGGGCGGAGGTCAGCGATATTGCAAACGCGATTTTTGATGGAACCGATGCATTAATGGTCACTGGGGAAACAGCTATTGGCCAACACCCAGTTGAGGTGATCAAGGTGTTAAAAAAAGTTGTTTTGGAAACGGAGAAAACCATTGATTTTGATACTATCCGTCAACCAATTGGGCACCAAACCACCGCTGACGCCATTAGCCACGCCACCTGTCAAGTGGCACAGGATCTTTCTGCGGATTGCATTGTGACTATGACCCACAGCGGCAGCACTGCCCTGATGATCTCTCGTTATCGGCCAAATGGTAAAGTGATAGCCCTGACACCTGTTAAATCCACCTGCAGAATGCTTGCTCTGGTTTGGGGCATTTCCCCGTTTAAGATTGTAGAGTATAAAAGAACAGATGATATTCCTATTATTGTTGAACAGGAACTTGTTGATAAAAAAATTATTAAAGCTGGCAGAAAATATATCATTACTGGTGGCGTCCCGGTTGGTATCCCGGGAACAACAAACTATCTTTCTATTCAAAAGGCTTAATATATGAAATACGTTCATTCTTTTATGTCAAATAATGCAGAAGGATCTGCAAATATGAAAAACGAGCTAGGGGGTAAAGGTGCCAACCTTGCTGAAATGTGCAACATGGGCTTGCCGGTTCCCCCGGGTTTTACCATTGGCACGAATGTATGTACGTATTATTACGAAAATGGACAGAAATTCCCGGACGGCCTTGCAGATCAGGTTAAAGACGCAATGCAAAAGGTAGAGAGTGATATGGGTAAGAAATTTGGTGATGAAACAGACCCGTTACTTTTTTCCGTCCGTTCCGGGGCCAGGGTTTCCATGCCTGGCATGATGGAAACAGTATTGAATGTTGGGCTTACTTCAAATACTATAACAGGATTGGTTGCTAAAACAAATAATGAACGTTTTGTCTATGACGCTTACAGGCGACTAATCACCATGTATGCTGATGTGGTCATGGAAAAAGCTACTGGTATCAAACCCGTTGAAGGTCAGGGCATTCGGCAAAAACTGGAACAAATCCTGGACCTTTTTAAAAAAGAAAAAGGATTGGAAAAAGACACAGATCTTTCCGGAGACCAACTGCAGGAAATAGCGGAAGCATACAAAAAAGAAATTAAAAACACCCTGGGCTCAGATTTCCCCGATGATCCCACCGCTCAACTATGGGGAGGTGTTGAGGCTGTGTTTAAGAGTTGGAATGGCGCACGTGCTATCAGCTATCGCAGAATTGAAAATATCCCGGATGAATGGGGTACTGCCGTAAATGTCCAGGCTATGGTTTTCGGCAATATGGGCGATGATTCCGCTACCGGAGTGGCTTTCACCCGCAATCCCGCCACAGGGGAAAACCAGTTTTATGGTGAATGGTTGGCCAATGCCCAGGGTGAGGATGTGGTAGCAGGCCTGCGCACACCTAACCCGCTGAATGAAGCCACCAAAACTGCCGACACACAACACCTGCCTTCTCTTGAATCATCCATGCCGGAACTCTACAGCAGGCTGGCAGAGATAAGAACTAATTTAGAAAATCACTATACAGATATGCAGGATATAGAATTTACCATTGAAGAAGGCCGTTTATGGATGTTGCAAACACGCATTGGCAAACGCAATGGTGCCGCAGCCATTAAAATGGCAGTGGATATGGCCAACGAAGGGATGATAGATAAAAAGACAGCATTGCTGCGTGTAAGACCGAGTCAATTAGATGAACTCCTGCACCCCATGCTGGATGTTGAAATTGAAAAGCGTGCCACCTATTTAACCAAGGGTTTACCGGCCGGACCGGGCGCCGCGACAGGTCAACTTGTTTTTACAGCTGATGATGCAGAAGTATGGCGGAAGCGAGGAGAAAAAGTTATTTTATTACGTGAAGAAACATCTCCGGAGGACGTACACGGCATGCACGCTGCCGAAGCGATTCTTACCGCCAAGGGCGGTATGACCTCCCATGCGGCACTGGTGGCCAGGGGTTGGGGGAAATGCTGTATTGTCGGGTGCAGCGATCTGCATATTGATGCTCCAAACCGGGAAGTCTATATTAAAGATACAGCTCTAAAAGAAGGAGACTGGATCACCATGAATGGTACGGCAGGAAAAATTTACCAGGGTGAGCTAGGTTTAATTCCCGCAGACCCCGACACACATGTGGAATATAAACAGCTTATGGACTGGGCCGATGATGTACGGGAGCTAAAAATCCGCACTAATGCGGATACTCCATCTGATTCGGAACAGGCAATCAAATTTGGTGCAGAGGGAATCGGCTTATGCCGGACCGAACACATGTTTTTTGATGAAGCACGCATCTTAGCTATGCGGAAAATGATCCTGGCTGATAATAAAAAAGACCGCCGAGCAGCTGTAATGGAATTATTGCCTTTCCAGAAAAAGGATTTTGTAGGGATATTAAAAGCTATGGCCGGCAAACCGGTCACCATTCGCCTGCTGGACCCGCCCCTCCATGAATTCATAACCTTAACCGATAACCAGGTTAAAGAATTAGCTGATCATGTGGGCATTGATAAGTCAAAAGTTGAAAAACGTATCACCGGTCTTCATGAGCTCAATCCCATGCTGGGCCACCGCGGCTGCCGTCTGGGAGTTGCTTACCCGGAAATTACAGAAATGCAAGCTCGGGCAATTCTTGAAGCTGCCACTGAACTTACAAAGACAGGTGTTGATGTGTTCCCTGAAATTATGATACCCTTGGTGGGGACTGTAACAGAGTTTAGGGACCAGGAAACAATTGTTAGAAAAATAGCTAAAGATGTTGCATCAGAATTTGGAATGGAAGTTAATTATATGGTGGGCACCATGATTGAACTACCCCGAGCCTGCCTCACCGCAGATGAAATAGCAGAGCATGCCGAATTCTTCAGTTTCGGCACCAATGATTTAACCCAAACCACCTACGGTTTCAGCCGGGATGACATTGGTTCATTCCTGCCTGATTATTTGGACAGAAAAATATTAGCCCACGATCCCTTTCAAAGTCTGGATGTGAACGGTGTTGGAAAACTGGTATCCATGGCAGTTAAACTTGGCCGGGGAGTGAACGAAAATCTGAAGATCGGTATTTGCGGCGAGCACGGAGGTGATCCCAATTCCATCCATTTCTGTAAAGAGAATGGGTTGGATTATGTAAGTTGTTCGCCTTTTCGTGTGCCTATAGCAAGGTTGGCCGCAACGCAGGCTGAATTACACATGTAATATATTTAATTTTCTTCAGATGGGTACATTGATAAAGACTCCTTGAGTTTGCCCATTCACACCGGCGCCGTCAATCGTTTTAATTCCACGGATTGATTTAATTATTTGGCGTCCAGCCATATAAATCAATTATAAAGCACTAGCCATAGATCCACCGGGTGACCATGTGAAAAAGCTTTTTCGTTTTATTGCCCATAGGATACCACCACGGCTCTTTTTTTAACCCAAATTGGTCTACAAGAACCGCCTGTGTTTGTGCAAAGCTTCGTAAACCTTCCGGACCATGGACCCGACCGATCCCACTGATTCCCACGCCACCAAAAGGGAGGTCAGCGGTAATATAATTGGTCATTACATCATTTACACACACAGAACCGGCACGAATCTTTCTTGCCACCTTTTGTCCTTTCTTTTTCTTTTTTGTAAAGACAGAAGCGCTTAAGCCATAAAGAGAACCATTCGCTTTTTCTATGGCCTCTCGTTCATCTTTGACGCGCATAATGCATATCTCCGGTCCAAAGGTCTCTTTGGACATGATGTCCGAATCATTTTCAAATACTTCTAGAACAGTAGGTTTAATGAAATATCCACCCAAGGATGACAGATTTTCTCCCCCGGTAAGGACATTAGCTCCATTGGCCACAGCTTCTTTGATATGATTCATCACTTTTTCTTGTTGATGTTCATTCACCAAAGCACCAATATCTCCCTGATCCTTATCAGGGCCCGTGTTTAATTCTTCTGTTTTTTTCTTCACCAGTTTAATAAATCTATCAGCCACATTTTCAACCACATAGATTCGCTCTGCAGAAATACAGGTCTGTCCACAATTGCTAAAACCACCCCAAACCGCTGCGCCGGCAGCCCGCTCAAGATTAGCATCTTCCAGAACTATCATAGGGTCTTTTCCACCCAGCTCTAGCACAACAGGTTTTAATTGTTCAGCACAGGCCATGGCAATTTTTCGTCCTACCTCGACACTACCAGTGAAACAAATCATATCAACGAGTTCGCTTTCCACAATAGCAGACCCCACATCTCCAAGCCCCTGTACAACTTGTAACGTATCTTCTGGAACTCCTCCCTCATGAAACAGTTCTACCATACGTTGTCCAGTTAATGGGGTTAACTCTGACGGCTTTAATACCACAGCGTTTCCAGCCATTAATGCCTCCACAACCGGAGAAGCTGTTAAAATAAGAGGGTAATTCCAAGGGCTGATAACCCCCACAACACCATGTGGGAGATAATTAACATAACATTTCTTATGTTGAAAAATGCCAGGAGATCTTATTTCTGTCCGTAAACTTTCTGGCCCATGACGAGATACATGCCTCATATGTTCAACAGTAGTGAACACTTCTAAAAATCCTTCCCAGCGTGTTTTACCTGTTTCCGCCGCTATTAGTTCAGACAATTCGTCCATGTGCTCAACAAATTTTCGGCGGACCCTTCTCAATATTCTAGAGCGTTGAGCAAGTCTTAGTTTCGCCCAATGATCTTTTGAACTTTTAGCTTTTTCAAACACATTTGTAAGAGAATCGATTGTGTTTTGAGAAACCGTTCCAACTGTTTCTTTTGTTGCAGGGTTTATTGAAATGAGTTCTTGAGTGTACATTTTAGTGTTTATATAACTGTTTCACCCAATTTACATCTTCTTGGGACAGGGAGTCACCCAAGGTTTTTGCAACATTTACTTGATCTATATTGCGCTGTCCAAGCAAGACACAACTGTTTTCAGAATCAGAGATGAGCGTATCGATAACACCATGCATAACCGGGTGGGGATGATCTGCCAAGCGATCGATGAGCAAACCTGCGTTCTCTTTCAATTTATCAATGATATCTTGGTTTTTAAAGGCATCAACACGTTCCCGAAAATCTCCTTTTTCAAATGCCGCGGGTTTGGAATATTTCCCAGTGAGCAGGCCATGCATCAGCGGTGAAAAGAAACAAACACCCAAATGATTATCCTCCACATATTTCTGTAATCCGCTTGTGGCATAATTATCATCCCATACATTACGGTAGGGCTGCACCACATCCGGATCGGCTTTTTTTATATAACGCATGATCTTATTTAAATCCCAATCAGACAAACCAATGAATTTCGTTTTCCCTTCTTCCTGAAAACGCTTTATGGTCTTTAAAGCACCATCGAAATACTCACTGTTGTTACCAAAATTGCAGTGGTGAAAATATAGAAGATCCACACATTCCGTGTTAAGGTTTTTCAAAGAACACTCCATGTTGTGGCGCATCGTACCAGTATTATACCAATGATTCGCTTTACCTTGATCCCAGCCTACTTTTGTAGCCAGGAAAATTTTATCACGCGGCACGGTATCCCACACCGTTCCAATGACTTCTTCTGAGCGGCCGTCGCCATAGACATCAGCCGTATCCCAATGGTTTATACCTGTTTCCCAACATTTGATCAATGCTTTTTGAGAATCATCGTTTGTTTGCCCAGCCCAGCCCACAGGGATGGATCCTGTGGTATTTTCTCCACCGTAAGACCATGTACCTAAACTGATGGATGATATTAAAGCGCCGGTTCTACCTAATGTAATTTGTTTCATCTACAGCCTTTGAATTAAGGCTAAAATTAGGTTCAAGCAATGTAAACTTGCGGTTGAAATATTATGTTAAAAATAATTGATATTGGGCATCAAAACTATGCCCTGGATAAAGCAATTTCTGTTTTAGAAACAGAAGTTAGTGCCGCCTTGCACGGTGAAGAGGTAAGGTCATTAAAAATTATTCATGGGCACGGCCGAGGCACACTGCGCAATGCAGTACGCAATTGGTGTATTGAACAACAAGGACGTTTCCGGGCGGTTATCCATGGCGAAGATTATGATATGTTTCATCAAGACAGCGTTGATATGCGCTCTGCTTGCGGTCTGCCGGAAGACCCTCATTTTGGAACAAGGAATCGTTCGGTTACTTATATATGGCTTTGGTAGATTGAACCATTATAAGCCAGATGCGTAAATTGTAATGATAAGAGTTTGTTCTGGTTTGCAGATTAAGACATAGGTACAATTGAAACATTTATACACTTATATAATACTGGTGTTTATTACCGGTTGTGCCTCAACAATTACTGAACTTGCAGAATCTGATCCTGAATCTGTTGTAGCTCGCAAAGATGAATTGTTATCCGGTGACAATGTATCGGAAGAGACGGTGACAGCAATTATTGATGCTCATAATTTCCTGGGGATTGCAGCTATAGGTATTGGGGATTATGAAACAGGGGAAACACTATTCAACTATGTTTTGACTCTAAATAAAACCAACAAACAAGCAAAGTATGGTCTGGCCATGATTGCTGGTCATCGGTTATTTAAAAAAGGAAGTAAAACAGCGCTGTGGGATGCTCTTGAGCAGTATGGTAAAGCATCTTATCATAACCCGGAAAACGGGGAACCAAATTATTGGATGGGGCGCGCCTATGAAAAAAAGGATGATGGTGACTATGAGTTGATTATTGAAGCCTATGAAAATGCATTACAGGGAGTATTGCCTTCAAAGTTAATTGCGGATACGAAAGCAAGGCTGGCTGCAGCCAAAGAGAAACAACAAACATTTCAAGACTTTTGGAAATAGGAAAAGAATAATGAAACTGATTGAAACCTTAAAAAATGAATTGCGTGAAATTGCAGACTTGAAAGGAGCTGTGAATGTACTTTATTGGGATATGGAAACATATATGCCCAAAGGAGGTACTGCTGCCAGGGCCAAACAGGTTGCCATGCTGGAAGCCATGGTTCATGAACGTTTTATTGGCGAAGATGTATCTAATCCCCTTGGGGAACTTGTAAACCTTGATTCTGGGGAAATAATAAATGGTTTGGATGATGAAACAAGTCGGCTGGTGAATGAAATATGGCTGGATTACCACCGGGCGGTTGCATTGCCGAAAGAGTTTGTAGAAGAATTATCTCACGCCAGCTCCATGGCTCATCCTAATTGGGTGGAAGCCAGGGAGAATAATGATTTTAATTTATTTGCTCCCCATTTGGAAAAACTGATTGCACTTAAACACAGGGAGATAGGCTATTTAGGCACGCAAGATACGCCCTATGACACCCTTCTTGATGAATTTGAACCAGGCTTTACCACTGCCAACATCAACGTACTTTTTGGAGAATTGAAAACAGCATTAGTACCAATGATTAAAGCAATTCAGGAATCCAGAGTAGAGACCAAGCAGGAAATACTGCACCAGCATTATGATGCAGATAAGCAGTGGGAATTTTCAGAAATGATCTTAAAGGATATGGGGTATAATTTTCATTGCGGACGGCAGGACCAAGCTGTACATCCTTTTACCATTGAGTTCCACCCCACCGATGTGCGTGTAACAACAAGAATTAATGAGCATAATTTGCTTGATTGCCTGACCGGGTCTATTCACGAGGGCGGACATGCCCTTTATGAGCAAGGGCTTGACCAAAAATGGTATGGCACCCCGTTTTGCCAGGCTATTTCTTATGGGATCCATGAGAGCCAATCGCGCCTCTGGGA